>ERZ772932.8-NODE-8-length-151607-cov-5.890691_pt1 | contig 151607 bp, 148 predicted proteins | sample MGYA00511684_ERZ772932 | MGnify/ENA primary metagenome ERZ772932 (study PRJEB29015, sample SAMEA2738078) | human oral metagenome | biome: human oral; feature: human-associated habitat; material: saliva | place: China | collected 2210 ...
GCAACAGATGCCGAAGTTCGAATCATTCACACCGAAGTCTCTTGGTGAACAATAAGGAAAACGAAGAGGGTGACATCGATAGAAGATGTCACCCTCTTTCTGTTTAAAGGAAGGTACTTTCCTTGCACTCGAAGGTTTCCTATGGTACGAAACTATTCTCGAGCATTTTCAAACGCAACGAATGCGCATTTCTTAAATAAGACAAAGCATTTTAAGAAATCATGAACAAGGTCGAGAAATCTGAGAGATTAAAATCGATTTTCGAAAGCACAAATCCTGCACGTATTCGTCAGAGAATTGACGAATACGCATCACACTTTACAACAGAGCAATATGAGAAGATGGCTTTTATGTCTAATCTTCTCGCAGAAAATCCAAGTTACATTAGTCACCTCTCTGAAAAGGACATCACTCTTCTTGACAGCGTTGTTGGAGATATTGAAGAAGCGGACATCATCACTGAAGATGAATTCCTCTCTCTCACTGATACTCTCCTTCAACCGATTGACATTTCATCGATTAACTATTACATCATCGACGAACACATCCTTGCGAAAATATCCGAAGCACTGTTCTCAACATTTGGAACTGTAAGCTATCAAGATCTTCTTGAAGTGGAATACGCAAACCCAGGGTTTGTTGCATCGGTGATTATTGATGTTCTTCAAGAGGTCGGTGTTTATAACAAATCGATCAATGAAGCTGCATTTGCGTCATATAAAAGATCGATCTATGAAAATGGAACACTTTCCAGAGAAGAAATCATCTATTGGGCAAAATCTCTCACGAAAGATGAAGCCGACCACATTTATAGAACGCTTTATGGCGCAGAACCTCCAAGAAACTCTCGAGAGATAATCCTCAGAGACGTTTGTGAAAATCCAGACGGTGAAGTTTGTTCAATTTTTACAGATACTTATTCGTCCGAGAAAGAGTTTAGCTTGAGAAACATAAACGAATCACTCGAGAATCTCCGATCAATTGTGAAGATCGAAGATTTCCGAAATCTTGTCTATTCAACATCCCCAGTCATGATAGCCGAAGGTATTGATGGATCTCGTTACAAGATCTGGGGATCTATTTGTGAGAATTACGAAAGGCTGTAATTCTGGTTTTTTTGTTGTTGTTAATGTTGTCGAGTGGAGAGCGATCAATTTTTGAGATCGTTCTCCACTCGTCTTTTACGGGTCGGTAAATAAGCAAACGTTTTAAGAAAATATTAATCTGGATTAAGAAAATGTTTAGAGAAAAAATAGCAAAGATCTTCGAACATTGCAGAAAAGAGAATCTCCCACACGTAGAGCAAGAACTCAATAAGGTGGTAGAGGACATGATTGCAGGATCGGTCAATGAATCTGTGATCGCTCGTCGTGTTCAAGACATACTCGATAAAAACGGCATAATGTCGAATGCTCTACAGATCATCAACGAAAAGAAGTATATCCAAAAACCTGAGGATGTGAAGACTTATCTTCGCAGATACAGAAAGATTTCTTCAAAGATCTATGAATCATTCCGACAGATCGTCGAAGATAACACCCTCATGGTGGGGAATACGAGACTTTTCGATAAGAAATCTATCGGCAAGATCAATAGTGGGATTGCCTTCATCGAAGAATCATATAAAGCAAAGATCAATGAATCACTTGAAAACTCATCTGTTAACATTGAAGAAGGTACTTATGTTTTTTCTGATTATATCGATTTCGAGTTCTACTTCACCTACGAATACGTCGAACGAAACAAGAAAGTATTCGAACCTGTTGTAGATTTCCTCTCGAGTGGGGACAACTTCATCACTTTCGTTGTATCCTCGGGAGACACGGAAACTGGCTATGAGGTTCACGTGGACATTCATGAAAACGAATCCACACTTGAAAACAAGCAGGAAGTTGAAGAACTCATTAAGACCTATCACGAAACGTTCACTGACGTGTTAATCACGGAAGAAGAAGGTGAAGATGATGAACTCATCGGAGACGTTCGTCTGAGTGACGTGAAACCTGGGAAATTCATCGTTGTTGATTCTGATTCAAAGTACCTCTCAGAGTTTGACGAAATCGTCGTTTATGAAGTCACCGAAGACCACGTTCTCTGTAAACTTGAAAATCAGAAGTCGATCAAGCTCCATATTGATGAAGCACGTAAGGTTCTTGTTATCAATGACGAAGAGCTTCAAGAAGTGTTTGAGTGTAACGACATCGTGACATGTGCAAAGGAAAACGGCTTCGTCACCGATATTCTTTGCTCTGAATACGATCACGAGTTCATCGAAGCACATATTCAAGACATGATCCAACTCGGGAAAGAGTACACTCTTGCAAACGGATCTGTGTTGAAATGGGAAGATGGAAAGTTCATCCTTGAGTACATCGACGAACTTGGAGACACTGTCAAGCAGGAGAAAGATCGTGATTTCGTGATACTGATCACAATTCTCTACTTCAGATCACTTTCGACGTGCGCATCGGATGATAAGAATCCTTATGGAATTTCTGAAATCCGTGATTTCAAGTATAACGAGAACATAATCATTGATTCCGAAGAGTTCCGAAGACTTGCTTCTGAGCATCTTGATCCTCAGCTTTACACAGATTTCCTCGCAGATCTCGACAGAATTTATAGAGAAGCCAGAATTGCACCGAACTCGGAAGTTTATCTCCAAGAAAATCTGATAGATCTTTCGTTCTGTTATGGTATAAACCAACTCCTTGTCGATTCTTCGATTGCTCTTAATGCAAGTAAGGAGGAAGAGGGGGTTGATAGAAACCAGCTTCGAACGAGTGTTATCTACAACATCTGTCAGATAATCCCCGACGTTTATGACCAGCTTTCAGTGAATCTCACCGACGAGGATGTTGATGCGTTCTGTTCATTTACCACATCGGAATGGTTCATAGAGCAGGACGTTGATAACTACATCAACTTCGTGATATCGTTCCTTGAAGAGAGAGGTTACGATATCTCAATGTACAGATAAAAACCTCGTCTCTCACAGATCTATAAGATTTATGAGAGAAATGGGAAATGGAACATCAGAAACTGACATCTTCTCCACCATTATAAAAAGGATGGATAAACGAAGTGTCAGCGAAAACTGATTCTCAAAGGAGGTGAGGAGAATTCCTCAAAAGTTTTCCTCACCTCCACCGAACGCCCTAGTAGTTCAATGGATAGAACATCGGTCTTCTAAACCGACAATCCAAGTTCGATTCTTGGCTGGGGTACGATTTGTTGATTACTTTTATAAGGGTTGTTGGGCTATGGATCTCTCAAGAGTTCTGTAGCCCAATTCGTATCCGAAGAGTTACATAAAGAAATAGAAATTCACGGAAGATAAATGAAACAACTAAAAATATTCGAAGACGGTGAAATAAAAACTGTCGGAGAACTCTTGGAACAGAAGTTTGGTATGGGCAAAGAGACCAGACCTCTCGTTTATGAGTATCTTCTCTTCTATGAAGAGAAATTTGTAAATGATGCTACTGGAATAGCCGATCTCGAAGATGCTCAAAAGTTCTATAAGGAAATCATCGACGAGGTTAATCAGTCGTATGAGTGGACGTACAGAAGTTATGACGATCTTCTTTATGTTATCTCATCTGGTCGCTATATCAGTTACATCTTGGAAATAGACCCTTCGATCGACAAGCAACAGATGGTGAACTTCTTCATCAACCACTATGTTGATATCCTCACTTACACTCACGAAGATGGTCATGAAACGAAGGATATCTTCGTTAATGTCTATCGGAAGTACCCCAATCTCGGTATCAAGGACATCTGTCGTGAAATCATTAAAGAATACTACAAAGCATAATGAAGAAATTAAGAATTTTTGAATCAGAAGCAGAACTGCTCTCAGATTTCTTGTCAATGCGTGGTGACTTCACCAAATTCAGAAGAAGTGCATTCTACACGTGGGTTTCCGTGAGATATGGTCTCGAAGTCGGAGAAGGGTCAGAAGTTGTAGATGGCAAGATTGATGGTTATGATGTGAGAGAACTCATGGAGAAGTTCAACCAGTCATTCATGGGTGTTGCTGGAAGTACCGACATGGATATGAAAAATCCCGATGAAATCTTCTATCGTATACTTGAAAAGATGCCGATCTTCAGAATGATGGTAGATGAATCGAATTACTCTCGTGAAGATATTGGAGAATACTTCTACAAGAACCTCTTTGACTTTGTAGAAGATAAGTCTGAAGAAGGAATGATCTGGATTTTCTGTAAGTTAGATTTCTCAAAGAACATGAAGGAACTGTTTGATGAGATAACTTCCGCCATGGAAGGCAAGTATCCGCAAGTCTCGAAGAAGTCTTACAGATACCGCTATTAATTAATAATCGATTCGTTGAGGGCTTTGTATATGAAATAAAAATCTGTACAAAGCCCTCGGCATATTTTAATCATAACTAATGTTAATTATGAACAAGGCAGAGAAACTCATAAAAAGGATCGTCAAAGGTTACAATTCTATCGTGCAAAGCAAAGGTATAAGACTCGAAGATTTCTTGAGACAGAGGTTTAATCCTACAGATCGAGGAATCGATATAATCTGTTCCTATATCAACAAATACTACCGACGAGTTGACAAATCCACACTCATAGATGGAGACATTGAAGAAAGATACGTGTTTGAACTTTATAGAGAGACACGAAAATCTGTAGTTTTCTACACACGTGACAAAGAACTCGAACCCGAGGATGTGATGTTCCATCTTGAGTTTTTCAAGGAGATAGATGAACTCGTACAAGAGGATAAATCTCGTGAACTTGCGCTTTATATCCTCAAGAACTATGTCGACAAGGTAAAACCAGAAGATAAAGATGATCACGTTTATGTCTTCTTCACTGGGTTTGTGAAGCATCCTTGGAAGACTGATTGGCAAGTTGCAGAGGAGATAGCTCTCGAATTCATGGAAAAGATATCAGTCATCAAGGAAGAGGTGAATGTGAATGTAGAAGGAGACGAGGAAGTTGTAGATCCTGTAGACGAACGACTTTTCTAATAAAAAGAAGAATGCTAACACTGTTAAGGTTTATTATTCTCGTGTTTATTGTTTTACCGATAGTTCTTATGAGAAAGTTATCTCCAAAACTAAAACGCAAGAGAAGGTACTTTCCTTGCGCTCTGAGAAGTTCTTTGGTATAAACAACCGCAGAAAAGCGAAGAAGACCAAGGAAAGTACCTTCCTTGAGTTCGGAAAGCATAGGAGAAATAAGAGAAAGCCCCGATCATCCATAAACAGATGATCGGGGCTTTCTTCTGTATAACAACAGCAACAATAATTGTTATTCTGGTTTAATGCTTTCCACAGAGTTGATATCTTCTACAGTGAGGAGAGTGTAACTGAAGAACTTCTGTCCTGCTTTCTTGGCTTGATTCGCCCACTGCATGAACTTTGAGAAATCGTTAATGTTTCTCACCACTTGACAACCTGCAGAATAAAGACCAACAACTGGTACAAGCTTCTGTGAGGATGCTCGATGGAAGTTTATACCAAACACCCCAAAGTCATCCCCGACGAGATCATGCTTCGCATCTTTATTGTTGTCTCTATGGACATGAGTAGGAGATGACTGCCTGAGTGCTTCATACTTGCCTTGATGCAGACCGATCTGCCACAGGTCTTTGTGATATCCACGCTTGAGAATAGCACAACCTTGTGGATTTAGTGGTTTCTGAAGATTGTCAATACCTGGGTCTGTCGTGAACTCAAGAATCTCACGGATTTCTATTTCACCCTTCTCGTTAAATCTGAAATAAACACAGGTATCGTTCCATGTGTTTGGGTTCGATAAATCACGGATGCCGACAATGTTGAGAAAGACTGGTGTTCTATCGATTTCACCACCTATTTTCTCTACGGCACGGATTATGGTCATCATATCGTATTTCATAGCGGTTCTTTTTGTTTTTCTTCTTGTTTCCGTTTATATAGGTCGGTAAATAAGCAAATATCCTCCAAAATATGTCTCTGAATCGATTAAAGAACATAACGCTATTTCAAAAAAACGGAGAAATCATAGATCTTGAGTACAATGAAGAACTTGATCTTCTTCAAGGTGATCTCGTATTTTCCAAGACAAGCGCAGGACTTATTGAAACTCAAAGCTTGTATTTCATGGAAAAAGTCAAGCTCTATGACGAGATCGAATATGACGATGTTCGTTCGTTTAGACATGTGAAGTGCAAAATGCATGAAGGAAAGTTCAAATTCTTCGATGTTGGATCTCCGTATGAATCAGAGCCAGAGATAAGAGTGTTTGATGAATTCGAGGAAGATTTTAAGGAGGATAAAACAGCAACTTTCGGAGAAGATATCGTTGAGATTCGTGACATTTTTGCAACACCAAAGTGCTTGCAGGTCATGGCAACGTCTTCCGAAGGTGGGTTCATTGAGGATATTCTTGTTATCGAACTTGACGGAGAAATAGCGATTGAACTGACCGCACAAATCTTCGTTGAAGAGGAAGATGAAAGATTTATTGACAGACTTGCCGATTTCGGAGAGTATCTTTCTAAAGATGACGCATTTCTCTTCAGAACGCATCCCACGGACGGTGATGTTGCGGACGTTTCTATTCTTAATCGCAAGCGTAAGGAATTCTTGATAGAAATGCATAACATCAAGCCATATTTCTCCTCGCATAAAGGGGTGAGAGGTATCTTGAACCTGTTCGATTTCCAAGACCTCAAGATCAAGGAATATTGGCTAAATCCAAAAACTGGGAAGTTCGTCTATGAAGATCTCTCCGAGAAATCGATGGATTATTCTCGTCTTCAGAAAACTTCAAAGTTTGGTCTGTTCTTTGAGTATAACTCGGTCGTCGAAGATCTTTATGATGATCAAGGACTACCTGTAGTTAAAGACAACTTCTTGTTTACAGTCGACGAAATCATCATAAAGCTGTTTGGTATCAAGAAGTGGATCGAAGACAGAGAAATCGGTGGTATTTCAGATATCGTCGATATCATAGGAGAATTCGTATTCTTTGGAAAATACAAGATCACTACTTCTTGGTCAGAGCATGAACATACGCAAAATGTAAAATCAAGAACTCACATAATAACCACGGATCGACGTATTTACTATCTCCAAGATACACGTAACGATTCTCTGTACGTTGCAGATACAGAACTGCAAGGAAATCCAAAGTTGTCTTCAATTGGAAGTAGAAAGCTTTCATCAATCTCGACTTCTATCATCGGTGCATCGATTGGTTATAAGGGATTCCACGACACTTTCGTAACTGGTAGCCGTAAATCAAAGATAGGTGTCGAAGTAACACTTCGAAATGACAGTTTCAATCGTCGTTATGAAGATGTTCCCACGAACTGGGAAAACTTCAAAGATGTAGGTGCAACATGGGGAGATGTTGATCACTATCAATATTACAGAGCAACATATGAACTGAAAGATGGTGATTTTCGAATAACTGGTGAGTTTTCTCCATCTTCAAGCGAAATCAAGATTCTCGTTAATCGAAAAGGTGTCTACGATGTGAAGATCGTCTACGAGTACTATGGTGGTGAAGAAATCTTCAAAAAGAAGAAGATGTTCGAGGTGAGACAAAAGATCCCTAACTTCCTCGCTTTCTTCAAATCTCATCCAAGCAAGGTTATCCATAAGCATCAAAGAATGAGTGACGCTCGTCTTAGATTCTTGTCTTCAAAGATTCACGAATATGAAAGACTTCACATGCTCAAAGATCCCTCGCTTGGATTCCGAAGAATGAACTATAGAAAATCAGAGTTTAAGATATCTGACTTTGGTATTCGATCTTGGGATGACTTGAATCTGTCTGGTGTAAGATACCCTTCGATCATTATCCATTCATTCACACAAGGAAGATACTCCTTGCAATCAAAACTTTTCACTCTCAGTGGTGAAATGCGTGAAAGACAAACGATGCGTGATTTATACGAAGACATTCGTCATCAGATCGACCTCCGAGAGTTCAACGTGATCTACCGAGAGTGGGAAACCTCGTTTATTGAGATCGTTTCGCAGAGAATGGTCTACGAAGACATAAATCTCCGTGCGGAAGGCATTCGTGTAGAATACAAGGAAAGCGTTGACTATCCTTTTAAGTGGAACAACACGAACATATACGAACAGTCATTCTTCGTTGCGCCATTCCACCCGATCTTCTTCAGTGTTGATGAATCTTACATTGATGGGATAGTAAACGCAAATTGGAAGATAAAACAAGGAGATACCGAAGTCCTCACACTCACTAATTCTCTTGTCATGTGTTACACATTCCAAAAGATAGGGAATTACACAGTAGAATGTGAGATATTCGACAATGCTGGCAATAGTTCTCTTTGTGTGAAACACAACTTTGTGAATGTGATATCTGGTGATGATTATGACAGATACGTAAAACACGTACAATAAAAGGAAGTCCCACCATTGGTAAAGTCCTCTGGTGGGACTTTCCGTATATGTCCATATCGGTAAATAACGAAATATGTTGAAGAATGGCAACTCAATCAATAAAGAAAGTATCTGTAGACAACTCTCTTGAGGAATCAAGAAAGATAATAAACGAGAATTTTGGTGTAGTAGATCTTATGCTTCAGAAGATAAACCAATACACTGGTTTATTTCTTGAAAATCTGAAACTGCCACAAGATCCACTCGGAAACGTAAAGTACGTTTTGAGATATGACGTTCAAAACGGAAGATACGTCGTTGAGCCAGATTCTGTCGTCGGATCTACTGGTATTCTTGACATTGTTCAACAATGGTCTGGTGAACAAGGCAAGAATGTGACGTTTATGATACTCAACAACATCTCGGAATATGAAGACCTTGATGTTGAAGTTCGTCGTACATCGATCATCTACGTTAAGGAAACTCGAGATGTCATAATCTGTGATAGAAACCTTACAAACTTCACGAAGGAAGGGATCATCCAAGACATACAGAACTTCTTTACAGAGAAAAATAACGAGTTCGCAAAGTCGATAAAGGACTTTGAAGGAAAGCTCAAATCTTACAAGATGGGGATTCTCAGAACATTCTCCACCCTTGAAGATATGCGGTCGACCACGAACCCTGTAAGTGACAAGGGAGAACCACTCGAAGATGGGAACCTTGTCGCTATCTACAACAAGGCGAACTCTGGGTACGAACATAACGGCAAACTTTTCTCCTATAACCCAACAGCGACTGATGCTGATGACCGATGGATCGAGGTCGGGAAGCTTTCACAGACGCTTGGGAATAGATTCACCGATGAGGAAAAACTTAAGGTTTCTATCATCAAGAATGATGGTGAACCCGATATGTTCCTTAGTGCAAACGGTTCTTATAGAAGAATCATCGTTCCGACAGCACCTATTCAAAAGATCGTTGTGAATGGTAACGAACTTACACCTTCTGAAGATGGTACTGTAAGAATTGACGCAGGTAAAGGTAGCGTCAAATCGGTACAGATCGGTACAGATCCCGAAATCCTGCCAAATGAGGATGGTGTGGTGAAAATCCCAGTCGATGTTGAACTTGACGAGAATTCACAATCTCCAATTTCCAATGCTATAGTTGCACAAGAAATCGGGAAGCTGAAGAGACATTCGATATCCTCACTCGATGCAGAACTCTCTGAAGATGGTCAATCCGTTGTTCTTTCTCTCTACGACGAGGTTCGTGGTGAGAAGTTTGGATCTGTGACTATCCCTGCAGGAGGTGGAGGTGGCGGTGGTGGCCAGATACAGAAGTCAAAGCTTATCCTTCAATCCGAACTCTCAAAGAAGCACATCCGTCTTGGTGATACTTCTGCATTCTCTTATACCTACGACTACAAGAATGCAGATGGTGAATCGACGGGTATACGTGCAAAGATTGAAGTCACGATTAAAAATGGTGCACTTACTCTGTTCTCAAAGACTTATGAAGATGTCTCCGCAGGGACTTATGGCGTGGACATTAACGATTATCTCCGAGAAGGTACGATAGACATTTACGTCAAGTGTACAATCCGAGACGAAGAAGGAGAGACGAAGACGAAACAAACGTATCAATCTCTGAGAGTTTACGACATTCGTCTTGAGACTTCGTACAAGCTCTCGGCAAATGGACAAGGATACGAATCCGCAGACACGATAATCATCCCTTTCCGTGTAACTGGTGCAGGTGATAAAAATGTGAAACTTCTCATGGATGGGACACAGCTTCAGTCACAATCAGTCACAAAGAGTGGTGTCACAAATGGGTCATTCTCAATTCCAGCTGGATCGATTGTAAACGGCATCCATACGATGACCTTGACCACTGATGTATCAGTCCCAGGTACGACGATCCATTCAAACTCGATAATCTTCCACCTCCGTAGAGGTGTTGATCTTTATAAGCCATTTGCACTGTTTATGTTTGATGACAAGGTCGGCAGAACTTATGACGCAGGCGAACAGATCAAGATGGTCGTTGCACAATTTGAGGAATTCTCGTTCAACTATTACGTTTATGATCCTTCAAAGGCAAAGGCGAACATACGTCTCACGGTTGGAAATCAAGAATCATCGATCGTTGTTGATCGCATAGATCAAACGTACACGAACAGATTCATTGACCGCTCTCCAAAGACGATCTCTATCAAAACATCCTCTGACACGTTCTCCCTCCCAGTTGTCATTGAAAGATCTTCAATGGACATTGACAAGGTTGTCGACAGTATGTCCTTGGAACTTATGTCGGGAGGTCGCTCAAATACTGAATCGAACCCTGCAGTCTGGACTTATAAGGGAATCTCGACTGAATTCCATAACGTCAACTTCTCATCATCGGGTTGGAAGAACGGTTCACTTTCTCTTGTCAATGGTGCAAGCATAGAAATAAACCACAAGCCATTCGAAACTGACCCCACGATCACTGGCAAGACCTTCGAATTCGAATTCTCTACCAACACGATCTCTGATAAAACGTCGCCCATTATCCATTCTCTTGACAATGGCGTTGGGATTTCGATCACGCCAATCTCCGCCAGAATCCAAACATCAAGCGGTGTTTATGTCGAAACGAAGTTCTCCACTGGTAGATTCTACAAGATCACTTTCGTACTTTCGAAGAAGACAGAAACGAGAATCCTTGAAATCTACGTCGATGGTGTACGTTGTGGTGCAGTTCAGTACCCTTCCACCGATTCAATCCTCCATCAATCACCCAAGAGCATTGTTGTTGATTCATCATCTTCGAACATTGATCTTCGAACTGTCAGAATCTATGATCGTGCTCTTCAAGATGATGAAATCCTCATGAACTACATCATCGACAGACCAAACCCCAGTGATATTGTTAGACTTTACAGAGACAACGACGTTCTTGACGATTCTGGTGCAGTCTCTATGCAGAAACTTCTCGCAAAGGGAAAATCTGTGATGAAGATGAAGGCAGATATCGCTCTTGTAGACAAGACCAATAACAAGAAGTTCGAAGTACCTCTTGATGTGGACTTCTTCTCAAAGTTCGGGAAAGAGTTCTCATTTGAACTCAGACATGGGCGTGTGAGAATACAGGGTACGTCATCGACGACTTATCCACGTAAAAACTATCGTCTCTACTTTGATGTCAAGAAGAAGGATGCGGAAAATACTCTTACTGTGGGTGGTGTTCTCAAGGAAAAGCGAAAGTACGCTTTCAAGCCGAATTCTCCAGAGGTTGGTCTGTTCACAATGAAAGCCGACTTTGCGGAATCATCATCTACTCACAACTCTGGTGTTGCAATTATCGTCAATGATGTCTTCAAGCAGTGTGGATTCCTCGTTCCACCTCAGAAGCAGGATATCAATGTTCGAATAGGTGTTGATGGTCAGCCTTGTGATATGTTCGTGGATAATCTCGACGGACAAGTGAAGTACATCGGCAAGTATAACTTCAACAACGACAAGGCAAAATCGGATCACGTCTATGGATTCACGGGTGATGCTTGTACATGTTTGGAATTCCTCAACAACTCGAACGCTGTGGGGCTGTTCCAAACGGATGATATGAACACCCACTTCAAGAATGGTCTCGAGTTCCGATATCCCGAAGATATGACTTGGGAACAGGCAGGTGATAGACAGAGACACGTTCGTCGTTTGTGGAGCTGGATCAAGTCTTGTGTAGGTCGCCCCGATAAGTTCAAGCGTGAAGTAAGAGACTACTTCGATATCAACTTCCTCTGTGGTTGGTATGTGATGACGGAATACTTCATGATGGTCGACCAGAGAGTCAAGAACATGATGCTCGCCACGTGGGATGGAAACCTTTGGTATTTCATCCCTTACGATAACGACACTATCCTCGGTGTTCGTAATGATGGTAAGCTCATCTACGATTATGATATCGACCAAGACACATATGACGCATCGATTCAGAACTGGGCTTATGCAGGTCATGATTCCGAACTTTGGAAACTCGTAAGACAAGCACTTCAGAACGAACTTCAAGAAACAGCACAGAAGATCAGATCTGTGATGTCGAAAGAATATGTCTTGAACGTTCTGAATGAAGAGTTCATGAACAACTGGTCGAAGAGAATCTACAACAAGGACTCTGAACATAAGTACATAAAACCACTACTGGAGAACAATCTTGACTACCTTTATTCGTTGCAGGGAAACAGAGAATCTCATCGTCAGTACATCATCAATAACCGATTCGACCTTCTTGATGCGAAGTATCTCGCAGGTACTTACAGATCAGATAACATAAGAATCTACTTCTCTCACAACTTCTCTCAAGATAACAAGGAGATTCACATAAAAGCATCAGAACAATACAACTTTGGTTATGGATTTACCAGCGGTGCTCCAAAACAAAGCGGTATTCTTGCAAATGACAAGAACGGTTACAAGGTTTCGTTGAGATTCTTTATGGATCTTATCGTCAATGACCCTCAGTTCATATACGGAGCTTCACGAATGCAAGAGATCGACTTCCGTGAGGTTTCGAAATACATCCTCAACAATATCGACTTCTCAAGTTGTAAGACCTTGAAGAAGCTTGATCTTTCATGTGCCGATACGAATACGACACTTCAATCTCTCACGCTTACTGGATGTCAGAATCTTGAAGAACTCAACGTACAGGGCTTGCAATCTGGCGGATTCACGTCGCTTGATCTTTCTGGAAATATTCGTCTCCGCAAGTTTGATGGTCGTCGCACGAAACTTCAGAGTATCTCATTCGCATCGGGATCACTCATTGAAGAGCTTTATCTTCCAAGAACGTTCACATTCCTGCAACTTCGTGGTCTCAGAAATCTCCGTTGGGAAAATATCCACTTCGAAGACAAATCAAAGATCACGAAGCTGTGGATAGAAAACTGTGACAACATACGTTGGGAAGACATCATCCAAGAATTCCCAAATCTTCAGAACATCAGAATCTATGGTGTTTCCAAGAAGGGTCGTACGGACTTCCTCGAGAAATACAAGCTGATGGGAGGGATCACGATCGATGGGTCTTTGCGCAGAGAATCTGGATTTGTTGGTAAGTATGAACTTGAGAACTTCCTCGAGGAATCAGAACTGGATAAATGGCAACGACAATATCCCGAACTTTCTATTCTGCAACCAGAATATTCTGTAATTGCAGTTACGGAATCGATCGTAGATTCTCGTGGTCTGAAACAGAACGTACTCGATCCGCAGAGACTTTCTAATCTTGACAATGAGACTGGTTATCTTTATAACAAGCCTTATGTGATGAGTGGTCACGTAAAGAAGATCGTCGAGAATCGTAGAAAGTACAGAGGAAAGGAAGAGGAAAGAGGAAAGATGGTCGTGTTCCCACTTCACGACAAACACTCTGGGAAATATGACACAAATGAAAATCCCGATCTCTGTGAAGTTGCAGATATCGACGTTGCAGAATCTGGGGGTATTTGGGTTCACGAACCACAATCTTGGAGAAAGGGTGTTTATGACTACGAAACAGACACTGACTACTTCATCTGGTCATCAAATCTCGAAGAACCACGGAGACCAGAGGGCAAGAAGTTCGACTTCGTATGGTTTAGACAGAATGCTGTAAAACAGATCTACGTACAACCAAGAAATGGTTGTGTCGGTAAGAACATAAGTCAGTACCTTTACAAGTACAGACGATCAATATCTAATAGCGATGAAGGTGCAGACTACATCGGTCATGTAAAGATTGATGTTGGTGGATTCAAGAGAGTGAAGTTCCCAATGATGCACAGAGGTTATCACAATGAGGATAATCCAGCAATAGGTCTAACAAGTCCTGGGTCTCGGAGACAACCTGGTGGTGAATACTACTACGAGAAAGCTTGGAATGTTGGTGCTTGTTTCACAGATGCAGATGGGAAGATCATAAAGTTCATACTTCTGAACAATTCGGATTTCTCTATTATGAACCCCGATTTCGGATGTGCAGTTCCTGCTGATGCAAAATACCTCTACACGTCGATACTCACTGACTTCTTGCCACACGAAGTTTATGAAGTATGGTTAACAAATAGCGATTCAGTTGCAGACTGGGAGCCAGACTGGACGAAACAAGAATCGATGTGGGTTGCACACAATCCTCTCGTGTACAGTACAAACGATAAGAGAAGACAATCGTACCCAGGCATAGTGAATGCCAAAGAGCATGACGGTCATATAGACACGAGATACAACAAAAACCAATGGGTGTTCAAACAGGGAACGTCGTTGTGCTATCATCACAACCCCAACACTGTGGCGAACTTCATGAGAAGGCATGCGTCGTACAGATCGATCGACAGAATAGAAGCTGGCTACTTCTGGCATCTTGTGATATCGGCATATGGAAGATTTGACTATGCTAATATAACTGGTTGTTCTTCGTCGAATATGGACAGCGGTCGTGAGAAATTCTTCACAGATCCAAGAATTGGTGTAAACGATTCAAGATGTATCGGAACTGACGGTGTGTACAACAGATCAAGATTACAGTACGTGTACGACGACGAATATGGACAGAAACAGTTCAATCCATACAGCCAATCGCAGATCATGTGCTATGGTTGGATGCAGTCTGTAGTGTTTATGACACAGGCGAGAAACAAGGATGGGGTCGATTATTCTGGTGGTAGCAATATGAACCACTTCAAATATTGGAACGATAACAGATATTCGCAGTGGTACGGTATTATCGCTGTTCAGAAATCAACGACATACTCACCAGTTGGATCAAAAGACGTTTATGTGATCGATTGGGAATCTTCCAACAATGGTCGTAACGCTCCAGTGAGAACTGTGAATAGTGGTAAGAAGTTGTCTATTGTTCCAAGGTCATACACTGGTGCAACCGATTTCAATGGTTGCTGTCTGTATTATCATCACAATAACGCTTATGACCGTTTCGGTAATGATGAATACAACTACGTGAAATGGAAAACGTTTGGTTGGGAGACGTACGTTCCGATCTACCTTGGAAATGTCGTGATATCAAATAACTTAGAAGAGTTTAAATCACTGAAACATTACAAATTCCTATATGATGAACGATTCGTACCAGATGATAACTAACAAGCAAAGTGGGAACCCCGAGGTGGATGGCAAGCTCATCCACCTCGTAGATCCACTTCACGAGAAATACACAGTCGCCTACGACATTAAAGGTCAAGGTGACGATATGACTTATAACGTACAAGAGTATGACCACCGACCAACAACGAAAGAGATCGTGGATTTGTTATCATCAGTTTTCAACGGAGAATGTGATGAGGAAATACTCACTGGTTCATTATACACAACACTTGAAGATGAACCAGTCACAAAGCCTTTGTACCTATCTCAAGAGAATCAGTTCAACTGGGCAACTGGTTTCTTACTCACGAATGCTCTTGGTGGTGCAAATCTCCCAGAATACATCAAGATAGGTGATGATGATGACTTCTACATCTACAAGATAGAAACGCTTGATCAATATAAACACTTCGTTTTACATGTTCTCACACACATAAAAACCTGTTTGAACAAGTGTTGGCAGAAGAAGGCGAATATCGATCTTTCGAAATACACTCTTGATGACGAAGAATGGGGAGATGGAGATGGGGAAGATTAATGAGGTAGACATAGACAAGACAAAGACGAATGGTTGTGGTGCTATGGGAGGAATATTCAAGTTCCTAAAACCACCACATCATGAGTTTTTCCGTGGAGAGTGTGAAGTCCACGACATGCTTTATGAAATAGGTGGAACTCGAGAAGATAGATTGAAAGCCGATATCGAACTTTTCCAATCAATGGTGCGAAGATCAACCTCTTATTTCAGAGATAGAAGTGTTGGCTCTCAGATGTGGTTCTTCATTCTTTCTTACATCTACTACATCGCAGTAAGAGCTTTCGCTGGTCGTAGATTCACATACAAAGAAATAAACAACAAAAACGAATAAATCAGAAGATGGACAGTTTCAAGAAACTAAGTAAAAGCGAATTCGTATCAGAACTTCCACAGTTCATAAACAACTTCCTGTCGATTATAGAATCAAAGTTTAACTCATATGACTCTATAATCGACACTGCTCGAGGTATCATAAACCTCACAGGGAATAGTACAATGTCTCTCAAGAAGGTAGTTCTCAATGCCGATATTGATGACGTACTTTCTATTCTCGATAAGAGCAATTCACAGATCGCCAGCATTGACAACCTTGGTAATGCGAGATTTGCAAAGCTCGTTGCAGGGAAAGGAACTACAAGTGTCGCAGATGGTGAATCTTACATTGATAGACTGTTCTGTGATTCATTCAAGACGAGATCATTCTCCTCGACATCTTTTGATATTGAACAAACACTGGTCACTCAATACGAGGTACTGAATGTCACACAGAATAGTGGTACTGACATTCACAATAAAAAGTCTGTACTTCTGCTGAACTACAATTCGATGATATCTTCGGGGGAAAAGAAACTACTGATCAACCCAGCAACTCTGAAAAAGGGGATGCATTTCACGATGCACCTTTTCCAATGTGGTGAATCCGACATCTGTCAGATAGCTTCTTCCGATCCCTTGAGACCAATACGACTTATGAATGGGAAATCCACTGATGTGTCGATTGTGTTCAAAGGACAAAGATCTGATGAACCACAATTTGTCGAACTGGTCTATGTTGATGAGAAGAACTATCAAGGTCTTGTGGTTTATAGACACAGTGGTGTAACGTTCAGAAACAACGCATAAGGCATAAGGCACATACTCAAACACAAAAATATCTTCGAAAGCACAGAGAGGTATCTTCGTTGAACTCGGAGATACCTCTCGCTGTTTTCATATTAGAAGAAAAAGATAGGACAAGGAAAGTACCTTCCTTGAATTCATGCGACACTGACAAAGGTGTCAGCATGTATGACAAATCTGTCATGACAGACACATGACAAGGATGACTTGGTACGATCTTTGTTATAATTATCGTGAAAGATCCTCACGGATCAATCAGACAAGAATCGTCATTATCCATCATCAATAACCACCGAAAGGTAAAAACAAAAGAACAGAACTTATGAAAATGGTAGGCAACAACACGTACTACTTCAATTCCAAAGAAGGTGTTACACCAGCAGATCATGCTGTTAAGTACGACTACGGCAAGGCAGTATCAGATACCTTCTACGGTGATTACGACATGGCTGAAGCTCGCCTTGAAATCGAGAATCCCAAATCTCTTGGTGAATACCTCGAGAATATCGAAGGTCACTATGTTGAAGGTGTAAGCAACTGGCAGGAAGCGCACAAGTACCTCATCGATCTTGTGCAAGCAATGCTCGTGGAACTGGTGAAAACAACACCATCCTTCAACAACGTCAGAGAATACTCTGCTGTCATCAACGAGAGCTATGCTGACGGCTCTTTTGTTGACTATTCAGTGTCATATTGGCCAGAAAATGAAGAGGTCAACATCTACCTTGAAGCAAGTAACAACCTCAAGGGAATAGCTTTGAGTAGAAGCGAACTCGAAAAAATGCTAATCATCGAAGCCGTTGATCTTGAATAATGATCAATAACTAAAAAAGATAAAGATGAAAGCCCACCTCGACGCTCATATGCCGAGGTGGGCTTTTTGCTTTTCAATATAACGACAGACATGACAGACATGACAGACATGACAGACATGACAGACATGACACGGAATATGACAGACATGACAGACATGACACGGAATATGACAACTGACATCTTTGTCATGTCAGAATATGACACGTGGCATCTTTGTCATGTCAGAATATGACACGTGGCATGACAAAGATGTTAAAGGATGTTATGGCATATGACACTTTGTAATACAAGATGTTACAAAGTGTTAAAGAATATATGACAAGACATATGACAACTGACAAATCTGTCATGTCTTTGAAACTCTGGCACGATTTTTGTTATAATTTCTATGTGAAGATTTTCACACAAGCTAATCAAATCAGTTCAACAAATCAAATCACAAATCAGTCATCATGGCTAATCGCAAGTCCAATGGTTTCTTCAACAACGCAATGGAAACCATCATCAGCACGATCAAGAAGGTAGCTTCCACGACGAACCAGTTCTTCAAGACAAAGAAGACCCTTAGAAAGTGGATGTCGATCACGTTCATCCTCCTGCTCATCCTTGAAACGTTCTTCCCACTCGGCAAAATCGTGAAGGGTCTCGTAGGTAACTTCATAGGTGGAGCATCTGGCGTAGTGATCTTCATCCTCGGCTTCCTCGCCACGTGCTACATCGTAGTGGAAGCAACAGATCCTGCAAACGGCAAGAACAACAAGAACAAGTAACCTCCTCCCAACAAAAACTAACCCCTAATCAAAAAGATCAACGAATCATGGCAACTTACATCACCCCCGAAGGCGCACGCAAGGAAATCAACAGAGCTTTCATCATCAAAGTTCGTCGTCACATCGTAGAGGACATGGAACGCAAGCTCTATTATTCACTTTCTCCTGCATACCGCAAGAAGTTCACTATGGAAAAGTGGGTACGTGAACAGTCCGTCGGTAGACTTTTCATGACTGGGGACAAGGACAACTCGATCTTCTCCGAATTCTTCTCAATCTTCTACCCACAGGCAATGGAGCAATCCTTGCTTATCCTCCACGACGAGGATGAATCTCATAACGTCGTCATTGACATGTTCGACATGTTCAGAACTCGACGAAAGTACGTCAGAAACAAGGAAGTCGCAGACATCCAAAAGAAGATCCGTGAGATCGAAAGACTGATCGAAAACCGTGAACAGAAGGTGACAATGTCAGACTTCAAAGCGACGAAGTCATTCTCGAAGGAACTCTCCGAAATCGAGGAATTCAAGGCAGAGATCCAGACGCTCCAAGCAAGGATCAAGGAACTCGAAACGAAGGATGATGAAGCATATGCTCGTCGTCTCGAATCATACGACGGTCTGACCTATCAAGAGATCTATGAACTCGAAAGCCGTGACTTTTCGAAGTCAGAAGACAATGAATGGTTCTCTGATGACAAGCCCATCAGCGGTTATATTGCAGTCTCCGCCAAGAATCTCTCTCTGATGAGATTCAACAGAATGCAGACCAACATCGTTATTCCTATGTCAAAGCTCACGTCAAACAGTGATGCCGACGACGAGGAAATGATCGACATCGCTCACAAGCGCAACACCGTCAAGGAAGATGACGAGGAAATTGAAATCGTCCGATCAGAAGACATTTTCAACCCCGACGAAGATCCAGAGGATGCAAAGAACAAGAGAATGATCAAGCGTTGCCGTGAACTCTTCGAAAAGTGTCCCAACTCTGAAGTCCTTATCGACTTCATCTTCCACGATCTTACCCACGAACAGATCCGTGATAAGTATGGATTCGAAACAAGCGGTGCAGTAAAGTCTCGTGTCTTCAGAATGCGAAACAGAGTAAAGGAAATCATCAAGCGTGAACTTGAATCAGAAGCGATCCTTGAACGTCAAATTCCAACTGGTGTCGTCACGAGATACTATGAAAATGGTGAACTCGACACGATCAAGTCGGAATCATTCTTCGAAAACTTCCAAATGGTCAAGCGAATCGAATACTTCGAAAATGGCAAGGTAAAGCGCACTTCGAACTATGTCGACGGCTCTCTCTGTGGTGAGTATACCGAATACTACGAAAACGGAAAGGTCTATAAGAGCGGATTCTACACGAATGGTAAGAAGTCTGGGGAATGGACTACCTACTTCGAAAATGGGAAGAAGGACGAATGGGTGAACTATCTCTCGGACACCGAGAAGATCTTCGAAGTCTATAACGAACAAGGCAAGCTCGAGCAATACGGTCATATCGTGGAAGGTGTGGCAGTAGAGTTCTTCATCGACAACGTTCACACAGAACGCTACATGAGTGGAAAGCTCAAGGTACGTGGCAACACCGACAAGAAGAACAACCCGATAGGCATCTGGGAAATGTACGACGAAGAAGGTCGTGTTATCAAATCAAAGAAGCACGACAAGAATGGTAACGTCGTAGAACTCTCAGAATACGACTACGACCATGCACAAATCAAGACTTATCGTTACGGTGAAGATGGTGTTATGAAGGAAATGGAAACGAAGCCTATCAAGTCCGAAGATAACGCCCACGAAGACCGCAACTAAGAATTCATAACACAAGCATTCATTCGGGGGTTATCTGGCAAAGTATAAGAACTTCAGATAACCCCCGAATGATTATTAAAAACCTCCTCAAGAAAAATGGAAGCAAATCTCAAGATTTTCGCATCTGTCATTGATTCAAAGACCAAGGAACAGATCGATTCAATCGTTTCCCGAGAGCCATATTCGTCAGAAAGAGTGAGAATAATGCCAGATGTTCATGCAGGTCGAGGATGTGTTATTGGCTTCACATCAACAACAACTCAAGGGAAGGTCAATCCTCATCTTGTCGGAAATGACATAGGCTGTGGAATGACAATAGTCAAGCTCGGGAAGATCGATATTGACTACAAGGATCTCAATGGTTTCGTAGATTTGATCGCAAAGAAGGGTGTGCAATCTAACACCCCATTTGGCGGATTCCTACACGATTTCATGAAGTTTTATGGGATACTGATGTCATCATTACGATGCAATGTAAGTCCAGATGAACTTCAGAAGATCTTCGGCACTTTCGGCACTCTTGGAGGTGGTAATCACTTCATAGAGATCGGGAAGTCAGAATCGGGCGATCTTTATCTTGTGATACATAGCGGATCTCGTCGTCTTGGTAATCACGTCTACAAGTACTACGTGTCCAAGAACTTTGACTATACCAAGAAGTCGAAGTCAGAGAAGATCAAGGCGATGATTTCGGAAATGAAGAAGAATGGTCTTCACGCACAAATCGAGGAACGTGTAAAGGAAATGCGATCAAGTGAAGAATCCACTGACATTCTCCACGAATCGTTACTTTATGACTATCTCCACGATATGGGCGTTGCAGTCGAATTTGCTATTCTCAGTCGCATGTATATGGCAATGTCAATTTGTGAACACCTCGGTCTGAAAATCGACAACACGAAGATTGAGCATTGTGTTCATAACTACATCGACGATCACGGTATCATTCGAAAGGGTGCATGTTCCGCTTACAAAGATCAACGTGTTGTAATTCCTATCAACATGCGTGACGGCATCATAATTGGTCGTGGACTTGGAAATCCAGATTGGAACTACTCTGCACCACATGGAGCAGGTCGTGTGATGTCAAGGACAGAAGCAAAGAACAAGCTTACTCTTGATGAACTCCAGAAGTCAATGGAAGGTGTAAACACATGGTCACTTTCCGAAGATGTGATAGATGAATCACCTTCTGCTTATAAGAAACTTGAAGATATTCTTCCATGGCTCTCGGAAACAGTCAATGTGGAAGGCATCTTAAAGCCAGTTTATAACTACAAAATAGCTGAATAATGCAGATAGTTTTTGATATGAACTACATTGCGAATAGGACAGCGTTCGCAATATCCCCTTCCGAGATTTTCTTGTCCACACAAGAGGACAGAGATGATCTCCGTCAAGCTGTCCTACAATCGATAAACTTCGTGATCAAGAAGTACAGCAGTGTGACAAACTTTGTATTCTGCTTTGATTCTACGGAGAAGTCGTGGCGATATGGGCTTAATCGTGGCTATGATTATAAGGCAAATCGAAAGACATCAACACCAAGATTCGATCGTCAAGGATTCTCTAAGTTCATCTCAGAGTTCAAACGATTCCTCACGGAAAACGGCTATTGTGTTCTCTCCTATCCTCATGCAGAAGGTGATGATCTCATCTACGTTTCATCGAATCTGATCTTCAAGTCCGACGAATCAGTTATCATCTGTACAGCGGATTCTGATATGAAACAACTCGTGAAGTTCAATGGAACGAGCTTCATTGCAATGTTCAACATGGATTCGTCGAAGATGATGCACTATATCGACCAGAGAACAAAGAAGAAGGAAATCTCCACGCTTGATGACTTTTTAGGGATATCTGAAAACGTCATCGAAGACAGCAACAGAACGATCATTGAACAGAGATCCGAAAAGATCATCCCAGAGAAGGCACTGTTTGTAAAGGTCTTGTCGGGGGATAAATCCGACAACATCCCTTCGGTTTACAAATATCTCAAGGGAAAATCTGAAGTATCGTTCACTGACCTCCGTGCATCGAAAGTCTTCGAGAAGTATTATGAAGAGAAGGTGGTAAATGGTGAGATGACCGTTGAAGATGTTTTCGAAGATGCAGATCTCCCAAAGCACATTATCGACGAGGTTCAAAAGTCTCCAGATTATACAGATTCTGAGAAGATTTCCGAGAACATTGGTATTAATCGCAGATATGTCGAACTCTCACATAAGAGTTATGACGACGCTTACTATGATGCGCTTGAATTGTACGTTATAGGAGAGTTGTCAAAGACACAGAATAATAGAACGTTTGATCAGTTTATAGACTCTCAAGACATATGGCAATAAAGCTGTTTGATATCATCGATTCGATGTGGGATGATACAAAATGGGAGAAGATCTCTGAATCTGATAAAAGAACTCATTACTTCATGATTCAGAGATTCATGTCGATCATGTACATTGATGAAACATCCAGAATGAACCTTGAGCAAATCAACTATGCTCGTGTGGTAGACTTTTGGAGAGAAGTGATGAAAAGGCGTTACAAGTCAAAGCCACAATTCCTCTTCACAAAGACCAAGAAACTCGAGAAAGAAAAAGAGAAGAAGATCGCAGTCGATACGGAAGTTGTCAATTTTTATATGAAGCATAACGAACTCGACAGGCGTGACTTCGATATGCTATTCAAAATGTTCCCCGATGCGCTCAATGATGAGTTGAAAATGTACGAGAGGAACATGTAAAAATCCCCTCCGAATAGCCCCTTGATCGGTAAATAAGCAAATCTCTACCGATCAAGGGGCTATTTCGTATATGGACATTGAACAATTTAACATACTCTACGACATCTTCGGTGAATCGTTAGATTTGCAGAGAAACTCATCTTCGAAAATCAATAGCATTTTCGATGGTGTCCAAAGCATATCGACGAATCTTGAAGAAGTTGCAAAACTTTACAAGGAAAAACTCGAAGAAGAGAAGAAGCTCTCGGAATCTGTACCTCAGATGGCTTCTATCACTTCTCCGACTTCAATGTCCGACATGGCAACTGTCTCGTTCTATATCGAACAACAGGCTATTCTCATGGACAAAGTGTTCGGACTGAATGGTCATTTGTTCATGGATACGATGTTCTCGATAGACAAGGGAATACAACTGATCGCAAAGCAGAAAGCAGAGATATCGGCAACACAACCAGTAGGAGGTGCACAGCTTGGTGCAGATATGAGAACGCTTGATCAGATAAGCCAATCAATCAACCTTTTCGTATCTTCTATCAACACAAGTGTAAACAAGAGATACGTCAAGAATATAGCGACATTCAATAAGTCGATAAGTGTTCTGATGAAGGGTATCAAAGATGCCGTTGAAAAACTCGACAAGCAGTCTTTGGATACTTTCTCGAAAGCATCAATGTTTGTTGTCGATTATACTCGTGGCGTTGCGGAGATAGATTCGAGAAATATCACCGATAGAAAGATAAGAGCGATCAAGAAAGCGATATCGATCTTCAACATGCAAGATCTTCGGGATGTCTCCATTGAAAACACAAAAGCGATTGCTGAATCGATGTCCGTCTTCTCTGTTCACCTCAAACCTTTCATGGATTCTCTGTCAAAGTCGAAGATGCCTTCACAGAGAAGAATCCAAAAAATAATGAACTCGCTTGGAGAATTTGTCAAGAGCTTCTCGGAGGTGATGAAGAATGGTGATGCTTCGAAAATGAAGGCAACTGGTGATATGCTCTCGAGCATTGGTACAGGTATTCGTAAGTTTGCGTGGAGAATCTTTATTGCATCACCGCTTCTTGTTCTTGCTGTCCCAGGTATGACGATCTTCAAGTTTGTCGTCAAATTCTTGAAGAAAGAACTACAATTCATAGCGGACAATGCTGAAGGATTGAACAGGGGTGCAGTTGGTATTGCAAAGATGGGACTTTCTGTTCTTGCATTTGCAGGATCGATGGCACTTACGACGCTCATCATGCGACAGATCGATGTTCGACAGCTTGTATGGGGTCTTGCAATAACCAGTGCTACAATGTACGGAATGTCGAGACTTTTCATATACTTTGGGAACTCTCGAAACTCTCGTAGAATTGTCGCTGGTGCAAAAGCGATCGCCTTCATGTCAGCTTCTCTTGTCATTGGTGCACTTTCTCTTTATAGTGTATCACAGGTAGGGATTGACTTTGTAAATGTTGGTATTCTTGCCTTATCACTTTCGGCACTTGCCGTCGTTTATCACTTCATCGGTAAATCTTGGGTGACAATATCGAAGGGTGCACTCGCAATGTCCGTGATGTCCTTGTCGATTTACCTTGTTAGTGCATCGATCGCCTTCTCATCTATGGTGGCAATGAAGAGTTGGAAGGGTGCACTAATCTTCATGGGACTTGCATCGGGGATCGCCACAATCTGGGGTGTTGCAGGTATGTTCTTCGGTTATATCGCTCTTGGTGCAGGTGCTATGGCACTCGTTGGACTTTCATTGCTCACCTTTGCCCTTCCGTTGAAGATGGTCGGAGAAGCAATGGAAAAGAGCGGTGATGCACTGATAAAGCACCTCCCAGAGTTTATCAAGGAACTGGTTGTTCCAATGAGCATGCTCGGGATCGCTTCACCTCTTATTCTTCTTGGATCTGTCGCTCTTGGTGCAGTTGGTGCATCACTTCTTCCATTTACGAAGGTCTTCGAAGGTATAAGCAAATCCAAAGTTCAAGTCGATGATGTTTCGAACTTCTCAAAATCGATGACGATCCTCGCAAAGGGAGCATCGGACGCACTTTCAGAGCTTTCCTTCCTTGATACTTTCCGAATAGGATCATTGAAAGATGTCGCAAGTATTGTCGACACATTCTCCACGTCAATGGTCAAATTCTCCACGCTTGGTGACACTTCGAAGCTCATTGATATTTCTCGCAACATTGGGGAGATGTTCAAGAACATTATGCACTCCGTCATTATCGCAACTTCCCCCGATGCCATCAAGAAGATGTATGACATTGACACGAACTGGCTCAAAATCCAAGGATCAATCACCTCGGCAAGTAGAATGTCTTCGGCAATGATCGATCTTGCAGATGGTGTCCGAAAGTGGACAGAGATGAAGATCGACGGGGGAGATGGTCAGAAGATTGCAGACAATATAAAGTCGATTCTTGGCATCATCCCTGCATCAATCGCTCCAATGGGGAGATTCTTTGATGACGATGACGACATGTGGAATCTTTGGGGTATTCTCAGAAAGTCAGATAAAGATGTAGAAGAAAAGAGAAAATTCGAATATCTCAATGGCCAGACTTTCTCACTTCGTGAAGTTCGTAATGGTCTAAGATTTACCGCAAAACTCGGGGATTCTCTGGGGGATCTTGCAGATGGTGTGAAGAAATGGGCAGAGATGAAGCTCTCTTCTTCTGATGTGGAACAGATCGACACGAACATAAGAACAATCCTTGGTGTTCTTCCTCGAAAGATTGCAGACTTCGGGGCAATTGACAAGGATGAGGTTATAAACGCAGGTTTCCTTGGATTGTTCCAAAAGTCATCCGTAGAACGAGGACTTGAATATACAGGCGATCTTGGACAAGCAATAAACAGTCTCGCAGATGGTGTCCGAAAATGGAGAGATGCAAAGCTCACTTCGGCAGATGTTGAAAGAATAACTTCCAATCTCCAGACAATAATGGGTGTTCTCCCTGCTCTCGTCTCTCAATTCGGTGAACAAGACAAGGATGTGATTCCTACTGGTTTCATGGGGATGATCCTCAAGACCACAGTTCAGAGAGGTATCGACTATGTCAAGGGAATCGGGGAAGCACTTATTCCTCTTTATGATGGTGTCGTGAAATGGAAGACGACGAAGCTCTCCGATGAAGACAGAACAGCAATACAGAAGAATATCGAAGGAATACTCACCACGATTCCTCAAGTGTTCATGTCTCTTGCAGAAGATGCCGATAAGGGAACTGGTATCTTTGGGATAGCAGATAGTGATCTTCAAAAGGGTGTTGATGCAGTGAAGATGTTCAATGAACCGTTGAACATGCTTGTCAACACTATTAAAAACTACTCATCGATTAAGGATGCCGATATTTCGTCTCTGAGAATGGGTGCTACCTTGAAGAAGACACTGCAGATGATCAACGAAGGATTCTCGTTCCTCACGCCCCACAAGGTCGACACGTTCTCGAAGTTCATCAAGCCATTCTCCGAATTCACGAAGATACTCACGAAGTTCGGTAAAGATATGAAGGATGTCTCGGCAGATTGGAAGTCTATAGAATCCGTGATTGATAAGGCGAACTCGTTCGAACAGAACAGATCGAGATCTTCATACTCATTCCCTTCACTTTCAAAGCCTTCGGGAGGATCTTTCGCAAGCTATCAGTCATCCACTGGTTTCAAGATAGAGAAATCAAACAAGGAAACCATGAAAGTGGATAGAAAAGCAGGAGAAACCCCAGAACAGCTCCGAACTCGACAGATTGACAAGATCATCCAGTCGATGGGTATGATCCTTGATGCTCTTGGTTATAGAAACTCGGATGGTGCTGTCCAACAGAACGCAGTCGCATCGATACTTTCTGACCTTAAGGATCTGTTTATGGATGGTAATGCTAAGGTGAGAGTGAATGGCAAGATTGGCTAAAGTGCCCTCTTGATACAAGAAGGGTACTTTCCTTGCAGTCGAAGATGCTCAAAGGTATGAAAACAACAGAAGATGTCTTCGAGTGCAAGGAAAGTACCACGGAAAAACTCGAAAAGTACATAAATCAAAAATCCAAAAGAATAATGGTGGGAAATCGTTGGTTTAGACAGGTGGTTATCAATGCAACAATGTTCGTCATGTGCAGTTGCTTTATAACGTTTATGATAGTTTCAGTGATGTCATTCTTATCTTCCAAATCCATAACTTTTTACGATAGTAGAAGCGGACAAGACACGATAACTCTGGTTGATACGATATACGTTCAAAGCCCAGACACAACAGTGGCGATGGACACTGTTGTGAGGAACATGGAAATAAACAATGACAATGTTGTAAACGATTGAAAAATTGGAAACACAAAGCAGGTGAGAGCCGATGATCTTGATTGATAGAAAGATCATCGGCTCTTCCGTTTTTCCGCCTACAAAGTGGTTAAATAACGAAATATAAATAGAAACGATAATTAAAAACATATGGCAAGAGCAACTGTTAGTCTTTCTGATTTAAAGACAAAGTTCAAAGGTGCTGGTGTCTTTACCATGATTTCTGATGAATCGGTAACGTCATATAACGCACCTGGTAGAATCTCTGTCCTTGTACCAGGTTTTTCAAAAGTTGGATGGTTCAACAGACCATTCCTCATCGAAGCAGGTGATGTTGAGACTTTGAGAAATCTGTATGGCGCACGTGATAAGTCGCTTGAAAGGAAAGGATCATTCTTCCACAAATCAATAGAAGTACTTCTCAAGAATACACCAGTCATTGCGCTTAATCTCGTGAAGTTCAATGATACGCTAAAGGAAGATGGTACTCCTGCAGAAGATGCAGACAAGGTCGATTTCCTCTCGCTATCCACTGAACCACAGATCAAGAACATCGGCAAGACGACGAAGTTGTATTCTTCATTCTTCAAGAAGGATGACTGGTTTATTCCTTCTGCAGAGAATGTTCTCGCAAATAGACGTGATAAGTCAATTTTTAATCTTGTAAACCTTTCACAGCAAAAACTCTCATTCATCATCAAGAAGGCAGAACTTCGAGGTTATGACATGAAGCTCAAGGAATGGTATGATGGCAATGTTCCAGCGTACCTTGATCCAGAGACATCAGTCAACGACTACATCATCGAAGTTATCGCTATTGTTGGTGATTATTCTCAGATTTCTGATTTTGATGTTAGATTCAAGGGACTGTTTGAAGGAGGTCTTCTGCAGGCAGACAAGCTTGAAGATTTCCTGCGTCGTCAAGATATCGCCATCAAGTTCAGAACTGTAGGATCACTTATCCCAGACTTCCGCACGAAGAATGGTGAAAATCTCTACATTGAACAGATGATCAACTCGTCGACGATTTCTCACGGTGTCGTTTGTGCAATTGATAGAGAGCAGATCGAAGACAAGCAGTACAACATGCACGAACGACAGATTGATGTTGTTTGCTCTTCAATCATCCAGAATCCTGCCGATTCTCTGGAGATGCTTTCTCACGTGTCGAAGTCGTTTGGTCAGAGAACAGTAATCGAGCCACGTGTGTTCTCGGAAGAGATGGTCATCGACGAGATCTCACTGTCCAAGTTTGAAAAGGTAGATGATAAGACTTTCCTCTTCACCGACAAGTCAGACGATATGTACACGAAGCTTCTCCGTATTGTGAAGACTGGTACTCACCCACACGTGAAGGTAAAGCGGAAGTACACTGTACCAGAACATGACACATCGCACTCTGAAGATCGTAAGCGTGTTGATGGCATTCTCCACAAGTACACTAACGACACCGCAGTTGGATCAAAGCTGGAAATCACTGAAATGGGTGATATTCGTCTTGTGTTCGATGAAATCGTATCATTCCCTCTCGGTAAGGCAACTTTCAAGGTTGTGGAAAATGAGAACGCAGTGTTCATCGACGGATCTCCTGCAAAGAACGCAGATGATGTCGTGGCATATGCCAAGAAGATCGGTTTCAATGCAGTGAAGACGGATGGTGGTAAGGTCGATATCATCCCCACTACCAAGAATCTCGCAGAAATAAACACCGAAGTTCTGACGACGGCACGCCACGACGTATTCGACACCTATGATAAGACCACTGGTGATATCATCAAGAATGTTGCAGGTAACACGAACGTTGCCACTCTCACGAGAGAACAGTCTGATATCAAGGACACTGACCTCAAGGCAACGATTTCGGTCTATGGTGATGGTAACATTTACGTTGAAGATGACACCGATAAGAACAAGTGGCTGTTCCTTGAAGACATTCACATCGGTTCTATCGAAAACGGTACTGCTCGTGTATGGGCAGAAGGCTCAAGCATAAACGGTGATGTTGTCGCTGTTCAGTATGATCAGAAGTCACGTGAAATTTCTGACAGCGTTAGTGTCAACTGCTATGAGTTCTATGTCTCATCTGTAGGAAATGAAGAAGCACTCTTCCTCAATTCTGCACCGAAGGTAACGATTGGTGAACTCGACTATGGTAACAAGATCGAAAACGTTCTTGATGTTGTTGCAGATAAGTCCAACAAGCTCTCCTATCAAGATGTTGAACTTATCAAGACCTTCTACAAGACTGCTACGTTCAACATGGAGAACATTCAGAAGATATCGCTTGATCTCTCTTCTATTCGCACTCAGAAAACGTTCGTTGTAGAGCAGAAGGTGTTCGAAAAGAACCCTATCGAAGTCGGGGATAAGATCAAGACTACGATGGATGTGCACAATGTGATATCGATCAAGCAGGAACTGGTTGGTGGCAAGAAGTTCTTCATCGTCGAACTCGATGGTTCGATTGGTGATGGTCGTTTCTACAGAGAGGTTTCTGTTCACGAGCTTACGAAGTTCTACAAGGTGTTCTCTCTTGATGGATTCCAGATTAATCCGAAGTCTATCCCAGATGGATCAAACAAGTCCATTCGTGAGATTTACTCAGTGATTTCTGAAACCAACATCGGCAAGGCACTTTCTGATCCCGAAGCGATCTCGTTCCGATATATCGTTGACACTTTCAATGGTGGTATCGAACCAAAGTGCAAGAGCTACATTTCAGAAATTGCCAAGAAGCGTGATATCTGCATGGCGATCATCAACATTCCTCGTGTCGATGAGTTCAAGAAGCACAAGAATCCAAGATTCACGGCATCACCCACTTCGACCAATCCTTCTCCTTCGGTAGAAGTCAGATACATCGTTGAAGGTGGGAACAAGGCAGAATCTCCCGAATGGTTGTTCTCTCTCCCCGAAGAGGAGCAGGGTGCATCACATTCAGCATTCTTCTTCCCAAATGTTTCAGTTACGGAGACTGACGGCTCTACGTCATCTATCCCACCTGCCAGCTATGTTGCATCTTGCTTCATGCGCAAGTTTGGGACAACGGACGAATACAAGCCTTCTGCAGGTATCATCCGTGGTGCAATAACTGGTGAAGGTGTTACTGGTGTTGACTTCCGTCTTGGATCTGATGATTACCGCTCTCTCATCGAGTTTGGTATCAACCCAATCATCATCAAGAACGGCTCTCCGATAATCTACGGTAACGAAACTGGTTATCAGAGATTTACGTCTGCACTCAACAACATTCACGCTCGTGACCTTCTTATAACCATAACTGAGGAAACGAAACGACTCATCGATCCTTACGTTTATGATTATAACGATGATACGATGAGAGCAACGATCAGAACTATTCTCAACGGTTATTATGGTTCTCTCCGTGATGCTTATCGTGCAATCGAAAGCTTTAAGATAACCATTGATAGAACCAACAACCCTGGGTGGCTGGTCGACAACGATGGTGTTCTTATTGACGTTGAAGTCACGATTACTGGTGTTGCCAAGAAGTTCATCAACAGAATCACCCTTAAGGGAAGATCGGTGAATCAGACAGGCTTTACCATAATATAAGAACTTTGGGAACTGAAGACCATAGTTGTTATTGAACTTTGAGGATTGGGCTGTTGGGAGAAATCTCGACAGCCCAATCTCTTCGTAAACCATTCTATTTCCGTGATTTATAAGAACTTTGGAAAATGTAAACATAGCTGTTGTTAAGTTGTTATGTCGGGGCTATCGTCGGGAGATGATAGCCCCGACTGAGTTTTTGGAGATATTGAAGAAAACAACCACCTCTGTGAAAATATAAGATCGTTGATCTGATTTTAGTAACAAGAAGGAATTAGCTTAAAATGGATGTGATGGCTGTCGTCGGGAGACGACAGCCATCACGGTTTTTTCCCCAACGACGGTCAGACGGGTTTTTTAAATAACGAAATATTCTCTTATGCAAAGAAGAAAAAGCAATGGATTCGTTGCTGGTCTCATTTCAAAGTATGCGAAATCGATATCAGATATCGGAATTGATTATTCTATAATAGCGAGAACGAAGTCAATCACAAAAGATGGTGATGACGATGACATCTATGACGACAAACAAAGAGAAGTCCGTGATCCTTATGAAGACATGTCCTACGAAAGTAAGAGAGATGTTTATCGTAAGTTCGCATCATATAACGAAATAGAGTACATTCTCGATAGCGTATGTGACGATTCAATAATCCCCGATGAGTTCGGGATGGCGTGTTCGATAAACATAAGAGAAGAAAAGCTACTCGCCTATCACGTTTCTGTTATCAAGAAGAACTTCGAGCAGGTTTACAGCATGCTCAAGTTCGATCAATCTAACAACCTTTGGAAAAAGTTCAGATCTTATCTCGTTGATGGTGCTATTGCTTATGAGATCGTGTATGAATATGAGAAGAAATCAGAGATCATATCAAAGATCGAATCCATAAAGGGGAAAATTCGATCAGTGAATGAATCGATATCTCATATGAAGAACGATGTAAAAAGATCAACACTCATAGCAGAGAGAAAGAGAGAGGAAAGAGCTTTAAGAAAGTACGAAGAAATCTACAATCTTTCATCTTCAATGTCTATGCAGAACGGAGAAGATGGTGAAGATGTTGTACCAGTGAAAATCATCGGTTTTGTTGAATTAGACCCTGCAAAACTGGAGAAAATAGTAGATGGTGAATCTGGGAAGGTTTATTGGTTCTATGCAGAAAACGGCAGTTATCTGTCTGACAATCAAGTCATTAGAATCTCTTATTATGATGAATCAACATCGGGAAACGTTTCCTATGTTGAAAGACTTATAAGAAACTTCAACTTGAAGAGAAAACTTGAAGATTCTACTGTTGGATGGTTTATCATGAACTCGCAATACAAGCTCAAGATGGTAGTACCGATCGCCAACAAGACGAGAGATAAAGCAAAGGAAGCACTTCGAAAGGTAACAAACAACTACCAAGAAGATCTGTTTGTCAATGCGATGACTGGGGAAGTTACTATTAACGGAGAACCAAGAATTAACTATTCACGTAACATAGTCTTCCCAAATCGAAACGGTCAGTCTCCTCAAGTTGACGTTCTACAGAGCAGTGGGCCAGATCTTTCATCGATGAAGGTCGTGGACTATTTCAACCGAGCACTTCGAAAAGACTCTCGTATTCCACTGAACAGATATGATAGAGACCAATCGAACTCGAGAGCGATAATCTTCAAGGCAGATAGTGTCACTTATGAGGACATGTCCTATGCAAACTTCATAAACAGAATAAGAGCATCATTCTCCGAAGTCCTCAAGAAGCCGATTTACATCCAGTCTCTTCTTGATTGTAAAGACCTCGTGGCATTCCAATCATTGAAGTCGAGTATCGGTTTTACTTTCAACACGAACTTCCTCTTTGAAGAATCTCGACAGGCAGAGATCATGCGTGCAAGATATGAACTCGTCAAGAACTATGAAAACATAAAGGGAGAAGATGGAGGAATGCTGTTCTCACAGAAGTTCCTTTACGTGACGAAGTTCAAGGTCTTCACCGAGGAAGAATGGGAAGAGAATGAAAGAATCAAGGAAGCAGAGAAAAACAAAGAAAAACAAGAAGGTTAAAGTGAAATGGACTTTATAGTAAAGAAAAACAACGATGATGTTTTCATGCGAAACATCATCGTTGCCTTATCAAAGTTTTTATATGATGTGATAAAGATCGTCGAGGTGAAAGATGGTGAAGAAATCCTCAAAACCGTCAAGATCTTCTATGGTTCTGTCGATCAGCAGTATCTTTCCGATATGTTCCTTGATCCTCATCAATATGAATGGTTACAAGACGACTTGACAGAAGATGACTACAAAAAGATAGTAGAAGGACAATATCGCAAAATTCCCTATGGTGTTTTCACTTTTGAAAGTGCTGGACTTCAACCAAACCAGATGTCGGGAGGATATGAACGTGCAGAGTTCGTGATGGATGTCGAGAACGAGATGGGAATTTCAACAGAGACTTTCTCGGCACGTACAAACTTTGTCCCCGAACAGTTCAACGTCAACATCGAAATTAAAGCATCTTCTGAAATAGAACGAATGAAGATCTATGACGCTTTCATTGAAAAGCTCTGGAAAGCGAACATGTTCTATTTCAGATACAAAGGTTTCCAAGGTCTTCCGTGTACGGTGACTTTCCCCGAGAACGCACAGATGGAAAAGAACCTCACTTTCAAGTCCAATACAAATGACAAACTTCCAATGATGAAGCTTGCTTTGAAGCTCGACACTGTTAGACCAATTATTGATGAGACCACGATAATGATGAAGAAAAACCAAGCAAAGGTAACTTTCATCAACACGAAAGTGGTGATTGGTGGAAATGGTACTCGGAAATATCCAATAAACATTGTCCCCTCATCCGTGGAAATAAAGACACACGAACAAACAGAAGATTTCTGGGCGGGTGAAGAAATCTAAATAAGCAAACGTTTCTCTCGATATGAACAATTGGAACAAATCATACAAACACGGTAAGCTAATACTCGAGCACAAATCTAAACCAGTGAGAATTTTTGAAGATGATGAATATTTCCTCTTCGAAAGTGGTGACACCATTGAGCAGATTGCATACAACTATGAAGATCTCGAACACGTTGTAGACATTGTCGACAAGAAATTGGAATCCGAAGACGAGGAAAATGTGGACAAAGGAAGAGAACTCTGTGATAGAGTGATTGAGATCTGTGACAATCTTGAAACAGAATACGATTTCCAACATGTCCTTGAATTGTTCAGATCGTATAACGTGCCTTCTGTGGAAGATCTGACAATAATCGATGAGAACGGAATCCTTACAGAAGATTTCAGAAATGACGTGCTGTATGGTGATGGTACGTCACTCAGACTTTTGAGACTTCTCAAAGAGTACTATGGTGAAGAAATTGCCACCGATGTTCTGAACACTCTCGATAGAGTGACTTTAGTAGAACCGATTTACTCTGTAGATTCTATACCACCAACTGTTGATGCGAAGGTCTATGAAGATCTCTCATTCAGAGATTACATTGGCTATGTTATAATGACCGCCACCGATGAAAGTGACACATGGATTTGTATTATGAACTCTGACTCGGGTGATTATGCTATTGTTATTGACTATGTCGCAGGAACAGAGAACACTTTTAGAGTAACTCAAGATGTTATCGACACGATCTTTGAGTACTATGGTGTTGATGTCACACCACTTTTACAATCACCAGTTTCCGTCATGGAAGCACTTGAAGATAGAGCAAGTGGTGAAGATGATAAGCCAAAGGGTGAAGACGGTGAAGATGATGTGGAAGACATTGTTGAAGATGTCGATGCGGATCTTCAGAAGGAAATCAGCGTTCTAAATGAACAGATTGAAAAAATCGAAAGTCTCCCCGAAGATATCCGTGAGAACGAGAGAATCATGGAAATCTACTACATTCTTCTTGGGAAACGTGAGTACATCCAGAAGAAGAGCGATGATGACAAGTCCAAGGAAATCGTCGATAACATCATAAACGAAATCGAGGACAACATAGGAGAAATCGATCAGGTATTCCTTGATGATGATCGCAACGAGATACAGGTCAATGAAGGGAGAGTGTTTGAACACGAAGGAATGACAATCAAACCTGTGATCACTGGTTTCCGATCTCACAAGACAAAGACACTCATCGTCGAAAGTGGTGGAGAACGTAAGAGATATGACATCACGAACGGATCAAGAGATGTCCTCAAGAAGATTTTCAAGGTCAATGAAGCCGAGGATGTCGCCAACATTAGTGATGCTTTCTCCATAATAAACGTTATCAAAGATGACAGAAAGCTTGTCGATTCATTCTACAACTCACTGGTAAACATCGCTTACAAGATAGACGGTTATCGATCAACATCGGACTACAAGAAGTATATCAAGAACGTGGTCGATGATGGAGATTATGAAAACAAGTCCGACACATTGCCTTATCTTGTAAATGTCGCATCACAAGATGTGAAGAGATTCAACGCTGTGATAGAAAGAACGAAGACGAAACTCGGAATGTAAAAACCCGCTATTTTTTAACATCAATATAAAGAGAGAGCCTTGTGTGGACTAGTAACAAAAACTACCCATACAAGGCTCTCGAGTGTATTTCCATTGCGCTCTTTTCTTTCAAGATTATGAAAACACGATGGAACATCTTCGAGCGCAAGGAAAGTACCTCTCTTTGATTTAAGCTTTCGAACACACTTCCCTTGCATTCGAAACTATTCAAGAATATGAAAATAGCGGAAAATGGGTCAGAGTTCAAGGAAAGTACCTCTCTCGAATTAGAAGGCGTATGTTTATAAACGGAAAGGTGGCTACCAGAGAGATCATCTCCGATAGCCACCACCTTCTCTTCTTTTTACGATTTTCTTTTTTATAGATACTTGATGAATGAGAAGTAGTCTCGGTTTTCTAAGTATCTCGGTTTTCCCTCATTCAGATAAGCTTCCTTTTCAAAGGATATGCTCACGTAAGCTTCGTCATGGTTCTTCTTTATAGCAAGTCTTATGAGATATTCCAAGAAATACCACACATAAAACGCACAGAATGAGAGAAGCATCGTGAGGATCGTGTACTTGACATCGATTCTACCTATGAAAGGAACATTAAGAATTGTAAACACTGCAAACATCAGTTCTTTCCATTGTTCTACGTGTATTAGTTCGTGGTTCACGATGACACTATCGGCATCATTTTTACTTGATCTGATAAACACATGACCAAACAACATCATAGCACTATAACCCTTGGGCAGGAGAAATCGTACTAACTTACTGTTATAATGTATCATAAAAGCGTATTTTAGTAGTTTATATACTTTTTCGGGAAGGTAAATAACACAAATTAAAAAAAGACTTCGACATTATGTCAAACAGTATAGACAAGTTTTTAGAGAATGTAGCGAGACATGACATCACGTCTTTGGAGATAATCAACGCCCTCCAAAAGATGATGATCGATGAATCTGATACTGTTAGAATAGAATACATCCTTGAGAACGGCAAAGAATCGTTCGACGTACCTTCTCTGTCCCACATCATCCGAAGACTTGAAAGAATCGACAAGAACATAAGGAACATAGTGGCAGATGGTGAGATGCAGGCGTACGTTGTTACACAAGATGGCGTTCGAAGACAACTTATAAACATCAAGAGATTTACACCAAATGAGATAACGATCACGGACGACATCATTTCGAAGTCATTATACACACATGAAAACCTCAAAGGTGAAAAATCAACGTTTATTGATATTGACATTTCGAAGCAGGTCGAAGAGTATAAGTACGATTTCACCCATGTACAGATAAAGAAGCTTTTCGTCGATGGTTATGATTTCTCTGCAGGTACGAAATACGAGAATATACTCAAACATCTTCATTCTACGGCGAAGAAATATAAAGAACAAGAATCGATCGTTTGTGTCAAACCAAGATCACGAAACATCACCCGAGATTTCAAGATATCGGACATTTCCGAGGACGGTTATCTTTTAGACAATGGATCTGGACAGAATCTCTCGTATACAGAATCGATCGATGGTGATGTGACGATTACAAGATCAGTTTCAGTTGGATCAAAGTTTACTGTCGGTAAGAACACTCTTTGGTCAGTTTCGGAAATTGACAAGTCCACTGGTTATGTCCGATTTAACACGGTTTATGGTCTTGAACAAGTATCCATTGGTGATACGATCAAGATCGATATCGAAGACGAGTTTGGAACAATTGTCCCAGTAGAGCTTCATTCATCAGAGCCATTCATTCTCTTCATCAAACCGATAAATCAGCGGTGGATAGCTTCTGATGAATGGGGATCTTGTAATGTCTATGTGAAACCCGACGTTCAAGTCGAAGAGAAAATCAACAATCTCCGAGGTTCTTCGGCGAAGAAGGATGTTTATGTGAAGCCGAACGCCCCCTCCCTTGAAGCCAAAAACCTGCAAGTGAAGCTGATCAATTCACATAGAATAAACCAGTTCGAGACGAAGGTAAGAGAGAAATATGCCGAGAAGGAAAACGTAAAGAGCCAAATCGAAATCATCGACAAATCGATAGTGAAACTCAAAGACGAGATGGGTTCGACTGTCGATAAAAACCTACGTGAGAAACTTCAGAAGTCGATAGATGAGAATTATAAGCAGAGAAAGAATCTCGTAAGCACTTTCTATTCTCTTGTCAATGATATCCTCACGTATACTCGAGATTCTGAAGAATTCAAACCAAAGTACAGAATCAGAGGGTTCTTTGCTATACCAGATCCTACAGTTTATAACGGAATATCCTACGACATTATCAAGTTTGAATGTCAATATCGATATCTCCGAACTGATAACACTGAATCAAACGTAGAGACAATCGACTATATCTTACCCAGTGGTGAGAAACTCAAAGCATACTACTCGAATTGGAATACGCTCCCAATGAACCAGAGAGAGAAGATCTACAACATTGCAACTGGGGCGTATGAATGGAAATCTGAAAATGAACTCGATGCCGATAGCATTAATCCAAATCAAGTAGACATTCCAATATCCAAAAATGAGTATGTAGAAATCAGAGTACGTTCTATCTCTGAAGCTGGCTATCCGACAGTTATCAACATGTCGGAATGGTCATCACCTGTCATTGTTGAATTCCCACAACATCTCGTCGACACATCATCGAAGATTTTCGAGGGGATTGGTGATGACAACATGCTCACGATGATAGAGAAGGAACTCACATCAATTGGTGTTTATGATCACCTTTCAGATTCCCACACATCGGGCGAGAAAATGTTCCACCATTCTTCACGTAACATATCGACGGACTACTTCACTGATGGTGAAAACAAGCAGAAATCGGTGATGCAGGTTCTCGACGAGATGAAGAGAACGATTGATTCGATAGAATCAAGATATGGGATTAAGAACTCTCCTCTACAAATATCCATTCTTGATAGCAATGAGGAAAAGATCATGAACATTGAGAACAATGACCATGTGAAGATCTTTGCTGGTTATTACAAGAACGAAACCGAATCGAACTCGAAGGGATCGATTATTCAGAAGACGTATTATCTAAGCATAAGAAATCCAAAGTCGATAGATGCAGAACTCTTGTCTTATGTCCCAGGTTTCAACACACCAGTCACTGAGGACATGAGTGGATACGTTCACGATGAGAAGACTTACGGCTATCGTCGCTATGACTTCCCTTGCATCGGCTTTAAAACCGATGGAGAAGGTGAACACCGACTTCCGTTTGGATCTCCACAGATGAAGGGACAATTTGTCTATCAGAGATCACGTGACCTTGCACTTCAAGAGAGTATAGTCGAGAAGTGGAAGAAATCGACGACTGGGATGAATGCCTCAGAAAAGAAACTGAACGAAGAAAGAAAAGAACTGAACTTTGGGGATTATGCAACGACTGGGAAACCCGAGACACAGTTCATCGCAAAGATTGTCGATGGAAAACTCGTGGATGGAAACGGTTATCTCACAGATTTCTGCTTCCACAAAGATCACCCGCTTTTCAAGAACATAAGTGGTGTGGATAGCGAACACAAATCCACGATTAAAGACATCATCACCAAAAGTGTTCAGAGTGCATCTTTCAAGTCGAACTCGGTGAAATCGATAATCGGTGAATCATCCAAGATTGGTTTCCACCACGATGACAGATACCTCGTAGGCAAAGACACCTGTGGTGCTTATGTTTATCTTTCACCCCAAAATCCAAAATCGATAAGCACCAACACGAACATCTATAACAAAGGGATAATCATCAACAATTCAGAAATCAGAATACCGATCATCTTCGAATGTAGAATGACGGACTATTATGGTGATGGTTCTCAAGGTGAAGGGCGTGTAAATGGCGAAGATGGTGTGAAGAACGTGGTCTATGAGAAAGTTATCGGCTTTGACCTCATACAAAAGTTCATCGATGATATCTTCTCATTCGACATAACGATAAAGATGAAATATCAAGAAGACTAATCTTAAGCACCTCCGTAAAAATTGGAGAGGGCTGTGGTCTCGAAATTGACCACAGCCCTCTCGCTGTCTATGAATAGTATGAATAGAATCCTTATTTTCTCTTTCTGAAAGATATCTTCTTGTCGAACCCATGACCGACGATCTTCTGTTCATCGGTCATCTTCACTTCAACACCGTCTTTGATTTTCGAGGAGAGGAAGTTTTGGATCTTGATGAACATCTCCTCTGGAGGAACAATCCCACCGAAGTTGATGCACTTCAAGAGTGGATTTTTACAAGTGAAGTAACTTTCAAATCCAAATCTGGCCACCTTCGGGACTATCTCGGACGCTGATATTTCGAACAGACATCTGAACATGTCGTCGTAGTCTATACGCTCATTTCCAAAACCGTATTTTCTACCGTGAGTGATCATATAAGACATGAACATAGAGAAAACGGTATGGGCGTTGTCAATGTTCAGTAAGAACGAGACACTGTCAGAGAGTTTCTCCTTTTCATCGATCTCCTTTGTGCAGATGAGAGAAAGAGAACGTATGTCCTTGTGATAGAAACTCAATCTTTGGAAAGGGTGCTCCCCTCTTAAAGAATCTCTCTCGGGATCAACATCAACTCTGAGAAGATACCATGTTGTGGCAACTTCTACAAGAAAATAGGCAAGATTATCATGACAAGAAAAACGAACATCTTCGTGCTGTAAATTGAAAGCGTGCCTATCAAACACGATCTTCCTATCTACACCATAAACGCCTTGGATGTAGTCGTAGTAGTCTTTGTTCGTGTCAAGGATTAACATACGTCGAAACTGTGAGCGTAGAATTTTTCGATTGTTGTTGCCGTATCGATCTTCACATGATCATAACCGAGATCTTTCATCTTCTGATCAAAGTTTTCAAAGAGCTTGTCGTCATTCTCATCTCTGGAAGTGGTATCTTGAGATGTATCACGAATCTGTCTTCTTAGGATTGTGACTGTCTTTTCACAGACAAGTTCCGCAATTGTTATCTTTGAACGAAGATTTTGGGGGATATTCTCGAGACCAGTTGGTGAAGTGATGAAGAAGTCACAATCTCTGAATTCTTGAAAAGTAGTTCCGTAATATTCTCCTTGGAATTCCATGAACTGGATGAACACACTATTATTCACTAATCTCACGAATTCCTCCTTGGAAACAAAGTGATAATCTTTACCGTCTATTTCACCATCTCTTGGTTTTCTTGTAGTATGACCTATTGCTGGTTTGTATCCAAGAGTTGTAAAAACATCTAAGAAGTGATTCTTACCAACTGCAGATTTACCAACGAAAGCTATCTTCTTCATCACCAGTTGTTTGTTAGAAGTTTAAGAACCAGTGAATTGATCTTGCAGAATCGATCAGACCATCCAGATTTCTTACTGATTCTTCTGATTTTTCAATGACTTTCTCGTTTGGCATCTTATATTCCAAAGATGGGTAAGGATTTTTATAGAAGACAGAAGGATTGAAGAATGTGTAAAGAAGAATCTCTTCACGGATCATCTTGTAAACGTTCATTATTTCCTCTGGAGATTTTGAAGAGAGATCGTGAACAACAGTTATGTCTCGCATATCAAGAATCTTCATCTTGTTCCGTGTCTTTATAGAAAACTGCTTATAGAACACTGGATCGGATTCCACAATGTAATAGTCTTCACAAAAGAGACCGTCACGAATAAACGGAATCGTTTCCTCGTGATTCTCAGTTTTAATACCTTCGTCGTTGATTATCATATCTTGATATGAAACCACCAAATCACCCCTTCGAGAGTATAAGTCAAGATCGATATTTTCAATCCTTGCTTGTCTACCTTCGATGATTATGAAGATATCGTGGTTCAAGACCATATTTCTGAATTGTTCTAATGATTTCATTGTCTTCTTTGTATTCTTATGGAAATCCGACGAATCTACTTCATACGTCTTATAATGAGCAGAAAGTTGTTGTTTTTGTTCAGAAGATCGGTGGAAATGGGAAGACAATGACTAACAGTGAAGACAATCGACCATAATGAAAAACAATGACTAAAAATGGTCGAATTAAAGGAAGGTACTTTCCTTGTCCTCGAAGTGACTCAAGAATATGAAAATAGCGGAAACTATACTCAAGCTCAAGGAAAGTACCTTCCTGTAATCAGAAGAGGTATTCTGTAAGACTATGGGCTATCGTCGGGAGACAATGGACTATTTCGAAGGATTATGAGAGGATAATCAAAGACTATGGAAAGACAATGGCTGATTATTGAAAGACAATGGCTGATTATTGAAAGACTATCGATCATAATCAAAGACAATGAAGGATTGTCGTCTTTGTGTCTTCCTTGTCTTCAAACTTATCAAATGGGGTGAAAGTAGCTCCAAGTATCTTCAAGTTCAAGGAAAGTACCTTCTTGTAATCAGAAGAGTACTTTTGTCCAATGATGGGTTGATAATGAAAGACAATGATGATTATCAAAGGACTATTGAAAGACTATCGACTGTTTTCTTGGTACTTTCCTTGTCCTCGAAGCTATTCAAGAATATGAAAATAGCGGAAAGTGTATCAGAATGCAAGGAAAGTACCTTCCTGTAATCAGAAGAGTATTTTTGAACAATTATGGGTTATTGTCGGAAGACAGTAGATTATTTCGAATGATTATCAAAGACTATGAAAAGACGATGACTATGAAAAGACAGTCAATCATAATCGAAAGACAATGGACGATTATTGATTAATCATTGAAGACTTTGAAGGATTGTGGAATGACTATGAAGACAATGGACGATTGTTGAAAAATTCTCAAAAGACTATGAAGGATCATTGAAAGACTATGACGATTGTTGAAAATTCTCAAAGACTATGAAAAATTCTCAAAGACTTGGATTCTTGGACTAATAGTCAGACTAATTCTTGGAGATTATTCGGCTCAGTTGTCGACAAACTGCGTGCTTATTCGTGTGTATTCCCGTGTGTATTCCCGAGTGTATACTCGTATACGCATGCGGTATTTCAAATTATCTGGAAAAGTAAATGCGAAGCATTTACAACTGGTTTGGAGAACAAACTATGCACGCTAGTGCATAGGTTTCTTCCAAACCATACATTGAGCGCAGAAATATCTTTATTTCTCAGATTAAAAATCTCCAGTTTAAACGATTGGTACCGCCAGCGTGTTAGGTGACACGCACGTAAAACTGTAGGAATTCCTGCGCTCACGTATGAAACTTTAAAAAACGTACACGTAAAACTTTAAAAAGATCCAACAATTAACATTCTTTAACATAACCTATCACCTCTCTTGATTATAGGAATTGTGAATAGACATCATCCGACATCAACTTCATCTACTCATCTACTCATCTACTCATCAACTGATCAATTAATCAGACAACTCTACAACGAATTCCAACAAATGATCCTTGAGATAGAACTTAACCACTCATCCTTGAAGAAGGGACAGAATGTTACGGAAGAGGACATTCTTATGGAAATATCTCGACTTGAGAGAGAAGCAAGTTATCAGTCCACAATTAACAAAGTCTCGAAAGTTGCTCTCAATTCAATCTATGGTGTTCTTGGTTATCACTCATTTATCCTTTACGACAGAGAAATTGCAAGATCGGTTTCGGAGCAATCTTCTCACGTGATCCGTTACACCATTCTCTTCTTCAATAGGTATTTCCAACAGAGATTCCCAAATCATAGGGAACTACACGCAAAGATGGGGATTACAAAGTGTGATCCGATCGATTTCAATGCGGTGAACTATGCTGACACTGATTCCGTGTTTATCCGTTACAAGGACATCATGGACAAGACCGATTACAAGGGGACTCTCGAGGAATTCGTCTTTGATATCGGTTCGTATGATCTCAATGATTGTGTCAAAGATATGCTCGAAGGCTATATTCGAAAGTTCAACGGATTCCAACAGAAGATCGATGGACAACGTTCAATGAAGCTTGCTTTTGAAATGATCTGTCATAATGTCTTGTGGACATCGAAGAAGAAGTACATCAAGAATATCTCTTGGGAAGAAGGTGTTTATTTCAAGCCACTTGAAAACGTAGAAGTTAAAGGTCTCGACATTAACAAGAGTTCAACGCCAAAGTTTGTTCGAGAACTTCTCCGTGAGACAGTCCACTACATCTTGCAACATAGAGAACTCAACCTTCGAGATTTCATCGACCACGTCAAGATGCAAAAATCAAAGTTCGAAAGTGCAAACGTGGAAGACGTTGCAATCTCTCAGAGAGTTAATGGTTATGAGAAATATGTGATAACTGCAAAAGATGGTGTCTTCGAATACGTCAAAGGTGTAACAATTCAGATCAGAGCTTCGAGTGTTTATAACGCAGAACTTGCAAAATCGAAGTACAAGCACAAATATCAACAGATCAGATCGGGGATGAAGATTCAGTACTACTATTCAACAGATCCTCGTAGTGATGTTTTCGCATTTGTCAACGGTGATCCTTGCTATGAGTTCCTTTATCCAATCGATTATTCTAAGCAGTTCGAAATGCTTTATCTTTCACCACTTAACAAGATAATCACATCGATTGGTGTACAAGCACTGCCTGTTTCATTGATCGCTTTCGATCCACTTTGGTAAAAGACAAATGAGAACTTTAAACTTTGTCTATGGTTGTGATGTCTTTGGAAAGAAGGAAGGGACTTGCGGAGATCCATTTGACGATTCAATCATAGTTCCCACGGAAAAGTCATCTTGTCCATATTGCTACGTCCGTTACAAGATGTTCCCAGCCCGTGGTTATGCCGATCAGTTTTTCCTACAACCAAAGATAAACGTTCGACACCTCCGAGATTTCATAAGTCCATCAGAGGTCTCTGAAATCTACATCGGTTCGATAATGGGTGACTTTTTAAGTCCATCGATCGAAGACAAGGACATAGCTCAAGTCTTTGACACTTTCGGAGATTTCCCACAACACGTCTTCTTTCTCTTGTCGAAGAATGCTGGAAGGTACTACAAATTCCTCCGAGACTACTATCAGAAACCGCTCCCAGATAACGTCATAATTGGAACATCTGTGGAAAATGATGGCTTTCGTCATAGAGTGGATCTTCTGCGAGCATCTTTGAAGATTTCTCCAAACACAAGACTTTGGTTGGAAATTGAACCTCTTCTTGGATTTCATACAAAGACTGATTTCTCGGGGATTGAGTATGTTTCATGTTCTGCGCTTGGTCAAGATCAAATCTACTACCAGAATGGGAAACGATTTCCGTGGGTCTTCCGTGAAGAATGGATGCAATCGATAATCGATAACGATACACTTGATAAAGAGAATCTGTCGATTTATCACAATATCAAAAATCTCTGCACGTCCCCGATAATAAGAGATTGGGAGAATCCGAACCTCTATGAAAGGTTCTTCCACAAATCTCAAAAAGAAGAAACACTATGGTAAAAATCGTCTACCTTTCAAGTTTGAAGTCATACGTGGCGAAGATCGGTGATAGATTCTTCACAGTCCGTATCGACATGGACAGATTCAACGACTACAACCCCTGTATCGACAAGAAGAAGTTCCTTTCATGTGCAGGATCTATCGAATATATCGGAGGTGTGGCAATTGTCGTTCCAATGATCAAACTTCTCGTAGAGAGAAGAGACGGAACAAAGACCTCTTCGAGATTTCTTTACAGATTGAGCTTTTCTGAAGAATCGTTTGACGAAATGATTGATAACTATCTTTTCACACTTCTGGAAATCTACGTTACCGAAACAATTCCTTATTCCGATCTTTGGAAGTTCGAAGATGAGATAGTAGTCACTTCGGGAATTGGTGAAATGTTGTCAGTTATCGGCTTCAATGAAAATGGAAAGCGGATCTCTGAAGGCTTCGTAAACTTTGAAAACCTCAGAACACCACAGATTTTCAAGTACTCTTCAGACATCATTGTTATCGACAGACATGGCAAAGACTTGAAAATCATCGTGAATGGTCTTCTTGTCGAAAGTACAAAGATGACAGTTTCCAGCATTTACAACAACGAATACCTCAACTTTAAGTAAACAGATAGACCATGCCCAAACTAGTACTCGTAAAACTCAGACACGATAACAAGACCATAAGAACCTATGCTGTTTTGAAAGATGGTCAGTACTACGTTGTTGTCTTTGATGGTAAAAAGTTCAACGAGAAAAGATACTCTCTTGACGGCAAGTTCTGTTTGTTATTGGAAGATTATCTTGATGGGAATTTCGTCTTCTCAAGAACACTTGGAAGAGTGGTCTATGATGATGACAGTCGTGACATCTTCAGATCACAGAAGATCCTCGACAGAGTAGACATTTCGGAGGAAGTGTTTGAAAAAATGATAATCGATGAGATCATTTCTCTTGAAATGATTAAGAAGACTGATATCATCGACGATTCTTATTGGAAATTCCAAAAATCAGTCATTCTCAAAGCTGTTACAGGTAAACATTACCTCTTAGTGGAATACAAGGATGAAACAGATGGTTATTCATCATCCAAGCTTCACTACCACTATGGCAAGAACGTGGAAATGGTCTCCGAAGGTAGAAATATTTCGATCGAACTTGACTATGCTTGTATCAAAAACATGCTTGTCGACGGAAATATAAAAGAGGAGGTTGAGGTGTCGACTTCAACCATTCTTTCAACCAGTGATTTTTTAATTTAGAATCTGTGAAAATATGACTACACTGCTGGATGACTACTTCTCTGTGAAAGACTACACTCGGAGAATGTTCAAGATCCATAACAAGATTCCAATGTCATACTTCTCAAAGAAGAAGACTGATGAGGAATTCGAACTGATAATCGAAATCTATAACAGACTAAAGGAACTACCAACTTACATCTACAACGACATGGAAGATGGTGAAAATGTCGACATTGCGATTGATGACAGATTCGGAGATCTTTTAGAAATTGTAGAAGAAGATCCAATGAACCTTAAAAACATCGATCATTACAGGGAAATGTTGACACTTCTTGACACCTTGGAAGATCAGATCATAGCTTAAAGAAGAAGGGAAAACAAAAGAAGAAACGGTCATCTTGTCGTAAAGATAAGATGACCGAAACATTACTAAGTAATCAATCGCAAACAATCACAAACAACAAATAAAGATCAATCTCAATTAAACGATTATGAACATCTTCGAAGCATTCAACGAAACGAGAACGACGAATGGCGACAGAGCTTATAAGAGGTACATCGGAAATCCTTATGTCGATTTCTTGTTCAGACTTCAAAAGATCCGTGAAATCGCAAAGTACAAGGGACTTGCAGAAGTGGAGAAACTGATAATAGTCGATTATCCCGAGTTCCTTGAGAAGAGTGAGTTCAACCGCTTCTTCTCAATGTACATCAGAGATCCTCGTATGGGGATTGGTGAAAGAGAAATCGGTCGTGTTCTCTTGAAAATTCAGAACATTTCGATCGATGATGTCATCGAAATCGGTCGTGCCGACGATATTCTCTTCACTCATTCCCCAAAAGAAGTCGTGGGTTATATCAAGGAAGCTATGGACAACGATTCCATTCGTGGCAACTATGAACTTCTGAAAAAGTGGCTTCCACGTGAGAGATCCAAGAAGTTCAAGATCATCAGAAACGAACTTCGTAGACAGAAGATTTCGAAGACAATCTACAGAGGATGGTGCGCATCACCCATGACTGTTGAAGCAGTCAGATCACGTGGTGAATTCCCAGATGATTACTCACATGTTCCTTCACTTTCTATGCTTCGACATAAGAAGGAATTCTTCAAGGATGAAAACTTCAAGAAGTATCTCGAGGAACTCAAGTCTGGGAAAACCAAGATCAATCAGTCCGTTTCTACACCATACGACATCTTGAGATCATATCGAAACACCGCCTTCAGTGGCTTTGATTATCGTTATACTGCATATGACGGAAAGGTGAATCCCAGTGAGAAGGGAATGGAACACGACACGTTCTATACAGAAGCTTTCAAGGCTTTGGGTTCGATGAACTTCGGCAAGATCATCCCAATCATCGATGGTTCTGGATCAATGTTCGACAGATACGACTCGATAGGTAAGGCTCGTTCAATTGGTCACTACGTTGCTCGCCATTCAGATTATCTTCCAAATCACTTCATCGTCTTCTCGGACGATTCTCGGATTATGAAGTTGACTAAGGATGAAGACTTCTCCTATGTTCGGGATATGGCGATCATGGAATCGTTTGGTGACTGTACTAACACGAACTTTGAAGCAGTTTTACGTAATCTGAACAACGTGACAGCAGATCTTCCCGATTATGTCCTTGTTCTCAGTGATATGCAGTTTGACGATTCTTATGATAGAAACGAAACACATCTTGATACGCTCAATCAGAAGGGTGTGAAGATGATCTGGTGGAATCTCTCAGTGGACAACGTCACATTACCGACTGTAAGCAAAGATGGGAACGTCTTCGTCAGTGGTTATTCACCTCAGATTCTGTCGATGCTTTCTGGAGAGTTCGATGCGGAATCCTACGTAACAAAGCTCATCGAAGACTATAAGAAAAAGAGAAGTAGATAGTTGCTATTCTTTATTTTAGTTTGTGCCCGAGACCTCACCTTCGATATAAGAAAGGTGAGGTCTTAACATATAAGAACAATAACAATCATCAACAATAACAATCAAAGACAATAACAATCAAAGACAATGCAAACTTATCTCGATTTGCTCAAGTACGTTCTTGAAAATGGAACAGAAAGAACTGACAGAACTGGAACTGGAACAATCTCCGTGTTTGGTCATCAAGTGGAATATGACGTAAGTGAAAAGTTCCCAATACTCACCACGAAGAGAATCCACATGAGAAGTGTCATTATGGAACTTGCTTGGATGCTCAAAGGTGATACCAACGTGAAGTTCTTAAGAGACAATGGTGTGACGATCTGGGATGAATGGGCAGATGAAAACGGAGATCTCGGAAAGATCTACGGAAAGCAATGGAGAGATTTCGGAGGGATTGATCAAATCAAGGATATCATCGACCAAATCAAGAACAACCCAGATTCACGAAGAATAATCGTCTCGGCTTGGAATCCTGCAGAACTCTCGGAAATGGCACTTCCTCCTTGTCATTGCTTCTTCCAGTTCTACGTCGAAGGTGACCGACTATCCTTGAAGCTTTATCAAAGATCTGCTGATCTCTTCTTGGGTGTTCCATTTAACCTTGCACAATACTCACTCTTGCTTTACATTGTTGCAAAGATCTGTGGAAAGAAACCTCATCGTTTTATCCACTCGTTTGGAGATCTTCATATCTACAAGAATCACTTGGATCAAGTAAAGCTCCAACTATCGAGAAAACCATACGAACTCGCAGAGGTAAAAATCGTGGGAGATATCGACATTGATAATATCTCCGCAAATCTCATCGATCAAATCGAAATCAAGAACTACGTTCATCATCCCACAATCAAGGCGGATGTGAGTGTTTAAAAACTCAAGCAAGCTATGCAGAAAAACTCGGAACAATGCAGAACAATGCAGAAAAAATTCGGAGCAATGTGGAAAAAACTGAAGGTGGAATTCGTCGCATATGTCGGCAAGTCCTTGTGTGTCAACGATTATACGAATCCGTTCACAGATGAGAAGTACAGAGAATCACTGAGAAAGTTGATAAATGACACTCGTGAAGGTGCGATTATTCTTATGGACGGAGAGTACTTCGAAATGATGGAAAGATCAAACTTTAGAGTTCCGTCGATTGTTCTCTTTGATTTTCAACACAAAGACACCAAAGATACGAAGTTCATCTGTTCATACAGTCAACTTTGTGATTTCCTTCGTGGGAGAAACGAGAAGGTCTTCGTTATAGGTGGATACGACACATGGGCATCGCTTGTTCAGTACGTCTCCAAAATCCACTTCCTCGTCACTGATGAGAAATGGAACGAGGAAATGACAAGACCATTCTTGGATGATGTTCATAAAGTGTGTAAGATAACAAACTACTCAGAATTCCCTAACGGAATAATCCACCAAGAACGTGAATTTGCAGACAATGTTGTGATTTGCAACAGTTATGTTTCTAAAGACAAAGGATGTGAACTTTACTGTTGGGATGTTCTTTCACATGTGAATTCTGAAGGTGAACCTGTAAACAGAATACTTTCGAATGGTGTATCGACAATCGTCGGAGGAGGTGATACGATTTCGATCGTTACAGATTTCAAGATGTACAGAATACCGCCCACAACTGATATCCGTGTTGTGGAAAATCCTCGTTTCCGTTCGCTTGGTGTTGTTATGCAGTCGTGTAAAATCTCTGGTGGCGACATTATCATTTCTTTTACCAACAACTCACCACACCGTGTTATGTTGGACTATAAGAAAGTGGTTGCTAATATTCACATAATCGGAGACTACAAACTCATAGGTTGTAATAACGATTTCTCAGAGAATATGGAAACCAGCAAATGGGGAACTAAACTGATCAAACACTCATAAGAACAATCACAAACAAAAGATGAAGAAGAACAAGACCGAAATCGAAATGATCCTATTTGTCAATGACAAAGGCAAGACAGTCAACGCCCAGAAGTTGTTATCTTCACCCTCCGAAAGTGATCTTCGAGACTATATCGGAAAGATTACAACTGGGAACATCATCGTCTTTGATGAGGACACGTGTTCTACACTTATCGCTCCATTACCAAACAGAATCTGTGTTGTAATTACCCAGAACAAGGACTTCAATCGTGAAGGGTTTGTTCGTGTAGAATCTATCCGAGATTTCATCGACATGCTCGGTACGAAGTTCGACAGATATCGTGATGTTTACGTAATGGTCGACAACATTCACATCGCAAGAAGCTTCATGGGTCATGTCGATAGAGTGAAGATGGTGGAAGTCAAAGGATCAAAGAACCACGACAGATACGAACTCTCTGATGTTCCTTACAAGACAATCACTGATATTCGTCGATCTTCGAACGTTGTCGGTGAATACTCTCTCAATGATCTCGTAAAAATCATTGATTATGAGTTTAAAGACAACGTCTTCATGTGCACAGCAAGTGTTGATGGCTTTGGATGTTGTGGTGTCTGTGCACGAGAACCAAGAATCCATGTCGACAGCTTTGGTGAAACTGTGAGAAGAAAGTCGGACTGTCGTGAATCCATAGTCCTTCACAAAGGTGATAGAGTTTTCATGAAGACTGATATCGAGATTTACAGAATTCCCAAGAACGTTTATGTCGATATCAAGACAATCTTACATGGCTTTATCTGTAACGGAATCTCTGTGGAATCGTCGAGTATCGCTGACGGTGTCGTCTGTGTTGGACTGATAAACATGGGATCGAAGCCTGTCACCATTCACAAGGATCAAACAATTGCCATAATGGCGGTCAGAGGTGATCATGAGTTCTTGAAAGTAGAGCATAAAGACTTCCCACGTGAAAAAGTCGATGGGTGGAATAACTTCGAACGTGAAGACGAAGATGAAAATCGTCGACCACTAAAGGATGAGTGTTGTGTGGGTAGTATAATGGAACGTTGTGAAGACAGCGATTATGACTTTTAAAGAATAATCGATTATGCCAGTAAAGTTTATAGCTTGTACAGATAAGAACTTCGCTGTTGGAAACGATAGCAAACTTCTGTTCAGAATTCGAGAAGATATGAAGCTGTTCCGTGAGCTGACGATGGGAAGCATTGTCGTCATGGGCAGGAAGACCTTCGAAGAGATCGGAAAGCCACTTGAAGGTAGAATAAACATTGTTCTATCAAGATCGGACATTTCTATTGGAGGTGTTCACGTTTTCCGATCGATGGAAGAATTGAAAGCTTTCTGCATGACATCTGAAAATCGACAGAAAGATGTCTTTGTGATTGGTGGTGCAGAAATGTGGGAACTCTTTAGAAGATATGTTTCACAGATCCACCTCACGAAAGTCCCAGATGACTGTCCCGAATACGACACCGTCTTCCCTCATGATCTCTTGACGGCTTTCACACTCGTTCATAAGAATCAGATCGGCATCTATGAAAAGAACTATCAACCGATTGTCCATGAAGTCTATGACAGACAGAAGGATGTGACGGTTATGAACCGCAAGAATGATAAGCTCGTACCTTTGAGATTTGTCGATGTTCTTGAATATGTCGGTGATAAACCATCAACGATTCTTAAAGACGATTCAGTGAAGATACTTGCAAATGACAGAATCGCTGTAAAAACTGATCTTCGTGTTTATGAACTTCCTTTAGACACGCTTGTCAGTGTGGATGTCGTTCCATCAGTTTTTATGGACAACGGACTGATGATTGCAGGTTGGGATATCTTTGATGATGACTTTATCGTTTACATGACACTGATTGGAAAGAAGTCGATTTCACTGAAACGTGGTGATATCATAGCAGACGTTAATTTCTATTCTCGTCATCCTCTGATTTACGCCCCATAAAAAACCGAACAATGAATATGGACAAGAAGTACAGCGGTTATATCGTGATGAGTGATGGACTTCTATCACCGAATGACCAAATCTCGTACAATGGTTCTGTTTTCACATATCTTGGGAAATCACAGAGTTCAAGTGGTGAGCTTTGTGGTGTCTTCAAGAATGGTGAAGTAGAATGCTTTATCCCAGTCAGAATCGTAAGATCAATGAAGGACAAGAAACTCGTGTACTAAGGAAGATACTCTCCTTGGCTCTCCTTGGTATTTCCCTTGATTTCTGAATCCATTGGAGGTGTGAAAGCCTTCAGAAATGGTTTCGAGGTCAAGGGAAATACGTCTCTGAAAATCTCTGAATATCCGTGAACCACTCCCCATTTCCGTATGATAGGAAATATGGCAGGTCGATTGTAAGACAAACCAACCAATAAACAATAATCAACATCAACATTCGACAGACAACAATCAATCAATCAAGCAAAAATGGACATTATCAAAAACCTCGGTTATAACCAACATGGGATACTGGACAACATCCAGAAGCTGTATCTCGACGGAAAGCCGATCGATTGTGACATCACTTATTCCAAAGGTGCTTTCTATGGAAAGTTCAAAGTGAAGGAAGCAGATGGAGAAACTCGTGAAATCACAATCGAACAACCTCGACTAAAGTTTGATGTTTTCCCACTTTCGGAAGATGTTCAGAAGATAGAACCCTTAAAGCCACTTCCACTCGAAGATCAATCGATCGAATCAATGATGATCGACCTACCGTTTATCGTCAGACCAACAAAGCCAGACACGTCGGTGACTGATGAAACTGGGTCGAAGATGTTCAACCGATTCCAAGGTTTTCACACTCCAGACGACATGTATGAAACGTACTGGTTCTGGATCAACGAAGCTTATCGTGTGCTGAAGGTCGGTGGTACGCTTCTCTTCAAGACACAGAACACGATTTATGGCGGTATCAACCACAATACTGAGTTTTTCTCGTTCATGTGTGCCGAGAGAGCAGGGTTTGTCACCGAAGACACCTTCGTTCTTGGTGCAAAGTCGAGAATGATCTCACCATTTATGACCAAGCAGTTGCACGCTCGAAAGTTCACATCGACTTTCTTCATCTTCAAGAAGCACAAATCCACAAAACATAAGAAGTTCAACTATTGGTCATTAATCCCAAAGCTTGAAGAATCTCATCATCATCAATAATTAATACAAAACTAAACCGTATGTCAAAATCAGAAATCGCTAACGAGTTCTTGAGTGATCTCGTCGTGCATTCGAAGTATGCGAACATTGTCCCAGAGGAACATAGAAAGCAGACTTGGGAAGAATGTGTGGCAGAACTGGAGAAGATGTTCATCAATGACTATCCTCATCTTGAGGGAGAGATCCGTGAGAACATGAAGATGGTGTACTCAAAGAAGGTGTTCCCATCAATGAGATCGATCCAGTTCGGTGGTCTCCCAATCTCGTATAATCCAACACGAATATACAACTGTTCTGCACTTCTTCTTAATGATACAAAGTGCTTCTCAGAGATCATGCACATTCTCTTGAGTGGGACAGGAATCGGTGTTTCTATCCAAAAGCGACACATCGACAATCTCCCAGAAGTCAAGAAACCAACCAAGAAGAAGCGTTTCCTCATCTCAGATTCTATCGAAGGTTGGGCAGATGCCGTTCGTATGCTCTGTTACTCTTATCTTCGTGGGAATCCTTACCCAGAGTTCGACTATCGTGACATCCGCCCAAAGGGATCAATCATCAAGAAGTTGAACTGCTATGCACCAGGTCATGAAAGACTCAAGAAGTCAATCGAACAGATCGACAAGGTCTTCAAGACAGCAGTTGGTCGAAAGCTCACACCTCTTGAATGTCTTGATATTTCTTGCTTCATCGGTGATGCTGTGGTCAGTGGTGGTGTGAGAATGGCTGCAATGATCATGTTCTTCGATAAGGATGATGAAGCAATTATGACTGCAAAGTCAAATGTTCCACTTCGAAGTGCAACAGTAGAATCTGAGGACGATAAGAACTGGTACATCAAGGTAGAACCGAAGAACATCGACGACTTCTATGGTGATGAATCACGAGTTATCACTGTTCGCAAGAAGTTCGGTGACTTTGACAATTCTTGGGACTTTGACAACATCTGCAAGAATCTCTCTGCAAGTTGGTACTACGTGCATCCTCAGAGAGCAATGAGTAACAACTCTGCAGTACTTCATCGTGATGATACCACACGTGAAGAACTCGAGAAGTTGATGAGAATCGCAGATTCGAACAAGTCTGGAGAACCAGGTCTTTTCTGGACGAATGACTATGACATGATCTCGAACCCATGTGGCGAGATTGCGCTCAACGACTGTCAGTTCTGTAATCTTTCAACGATCGTTGCCTACGATATTCGTACGCAGGAAGAGTTTAACCATCGTGCACGAGTGGCATCATTCCTTGGAACTCTCCAAGCAGGTTACACGAACTTTCACTACCTCCGCCCAAAGTGGAAGGAACAGACCGAAAAGGAAGCACTTCTGGGGGTATCTTTGACAGGTATTGCATCGGGAACTATCCTTTCTCTCAATGAAACCGAAGCTGCATTGTGTGCAGTAGAAGAAAACAAGAGAGTGGCAAAACTCATCGGTGTAAATGAAGCACAAAGAGTAACGACGATCAAGCCCGAAGGGACATCAACGATCGTTGCTGGTGTGTTCGGAAGTGGGATTCACTCTGCTCATGCTGAATACTACGTTCGCAACATTCGCATTCTGAAGTCTGACCCAGTTTACACTTATCTGAAGATCAACGCTCCAGATTTCCTTGATGATGAATATTCCGATAAGGACAAAGCCGTGTTCTCTGTTCCTATGCGAGCAAATCACGACTGCATCTTCAGAACGGAATCCACCTTCGACCTTCTTGAGAGAATCAAGAGATTCAACGAGAACTGGATAGCACCAGGTCATATCTCTGGAGCAAACAAGCACAACGTCTCCTCGACTGTCTACGTCAAAGATGGTGAAATCGATAAGGTCATCGAGTGGATGTGGGATAATCGTAATTCCTATTCTGGTCTCACGATTCTTCCTTTCGATGGTGGTACTTACAAACAAGCACCTTTCCAAGATATCACGAAGGAAGAATATGAACAGATGCTTGAGAAGTTCCCGACGAATCTCGACCTTTCTAAGGTTTATATCGAAGACATCAAGACTACTCAATTCGAATACGCTTGCGCAGGTGGGGCTTGTGAAGTGAAGTCCGTTTAGTATTGATTGATTATTGATTGTGTCGTCGACCTCCGTGGGATAAAAACCACGGAGGTCGATTTTTATAAGATAATAAAAAACCTGTAAGAATGATTATCACGTTTCTCATCATAATCGTCTCTTTCATCCTCTTGTTCTATAAGACGATCAAACTCTACAAGTACACTTCAGATTGTTTCACAAACATCGTCGAAAATGAAACGATTCAACTAAGGTACAGGATGAAAATCGATGGACAAGACGTAAAGAATGTCAGAAAGACAATGTTCAACGTGCTTTATGTTTTTGTGGTTATACCAGATGAAGTGAGAAAGGCAGATCATATGAGCTACATCATAAGCCACTTACAGCTGATCGAAGAATCATTACAAGTTCAGAATCTTTATGGTCTTGTAAGTTCTTCACGTGAACAGTTTGTAAGTGAAGAAAATGATAAAGAAAGAACGATTTATCTCGTAAAGTTCAAGCCGATCATTTATGGTCTTGATCTTTGGAGAATCCTTGTCTTCATTTTCTCTATAATCGTCGCAATTTATAATAAAGAAATAGCAGAACTGATATGGCTAATGTTTTAAGTGGGAACGATCCTTCCTACATCCTTAACCCAAAGATAAGAACAAGAGAGCGGTCTATCGTTTTCTCGAATAACCAGTTTATGGACAGTTTTGGAAGAACTTTCCTTGACATGTCCGAGTTCTCTGTAAAGTGTGAAAGATCGTCATCGACGATAATCACGATTGATCCATACGAAGAGGTTCAGATCCCTTCATTCAAGAACGTGATCTTCACATGTTTCGGTGGATCTGTTGCACATATGAACGATGCACAGATTCGATCGAAGCAGACTTTACACTTCGGTATGAATGTGGAAGTCGAGAATCCGAAAGATGCACTGTCGTGGAATTCCAAAACTACTCATCTGAACATAAGTTTTGTGTTCCCACCTTTAATGAGTGAAGGTATCGACGGAATAGCTAACCTCCAAACACAGCGTATAAACATTCAAAGATACCTCTCGAAATCTGGGAAATATGTCGGAGATGTTGAAGATATCACTTTTGAGCATCTTCATACGCATGTAAAGTTCAACATCCACTACGAATATGACGAGATTTTGAATGAACATGATCTGAAGATAAGCGACTTCAAAGTAGGTGGTAAGTTCAGTGGAGGTGGAGAAATCGACACTGAGTGCAACGTCACGAAAAAGTCACGAGTTTTTATGCTCTCACCAAACATAGACTATCAGTTGGATGGTGTTGAATCTGTTCGATTCCTTTATAGTCGGGAAACATGGGAGAAACTATGTGACAACGGAGCTATTCTGAGAAAGTACACTGCTCTTGGAAGTGAAGAAGATGTCCGATTAGAGCACGACATGTTCCAATCAAAGTTCTCTGTCGCAGAGTTCCGTGGGATTTCGATCATTCTTGAAAACAACTCAGAAACCGAAGGTCTTCTTCAAGAGGTCTCTGTAGAAAAGATCTACAAGAAGTATGATGAATCGTTCAGTTGTTCGATCACGTGTGGTAGTCTCCGAGAACACGACGTTTATCACAGCTTCGGTTTTGTGAGACCCCAAGGAAACAACGTATCTTTCAGAAATATAACAAGAAAAAAGATCGATTTACAAGTTTTATCTTATGAATAAACTCAACCTTTTATCAATCCTTAAGGTGTTGGTAAAGCAGGAACTGGGAAATGTCACAGTCAATGGCAATCTCCTCAGTTACAACAGTGGTGTGGTGTCCAATAATGTCACAGGTCGTACATACAACGTAGTGGCAAACTACAATTCACTGAATCCAAATGTTGTATCTTGTATGTTCTCTACTTCACAGGGTACGAGCCACATGGTCTTCGTAAGAGGTCAAGAACGATTTGATCTTCTTCTGAAGCTCATGGAAGTATGTCAAGACAAGCAAATGTAACTTTTTAATTTCAATCCAAATATGACTAAGAAAGAATTCATCACAGCTCTCGCAGAGCAGACTGGTGCAACTAAGACGCAGGTAGAAGCCATCATCGGTGCTTATCACAAGACTATCATCGAAAGTCTTAAGAAGGATGAGCCAGTGACCTTCGTTGGCTTCGGTACGTACTCATCCAGAGTTCGCCCAGAGCGTGAAGCCTTCAAGCCTGGTACTAAGGAAAAGATGACAGTACCTGCAAAGAAGGTCGGTAAGTTCAAGATGTCAAAGTCTGTAGAACTTTAGTAGAAAAAGGAGATAAACGAATTCGCAATGAACGGATGGGCTGGTCTTTGGAAACATAGACCAGCCCATTTCGTATAAAAATACTGAAAATATCGAAAATGACGACGGAATCGACACCGACGAACACTGACGAGTATCTTCGATATAAAAATGGAAAGAACGAATTAGTCAAATCAAACTTAATAAAGAACAAATGAAAGCCAAGAAGCATCACGTGGGCATGTTTGACCACATGTTCCAAAAGGGAAAGATCACATTCTTGCTGGATGGTTACTCCGCAGGTTCATCTGGGAAGGGCAAATGTGAATCTCTGATCGTAAAGAACACGTCGTTTGGATCTAAAGACAGTGATAAGCGTCTTGCAGTCTGTACCACAAACTCTGCAAATGCGTCACATTGGGTTTATGATGACGGCAAGAAGATGATGTTCGAAGTCCTCCCTTCATCGGCTTACCTGTACGAAAAGCTCGAGTTCGTGGCTATCGGTCACGGTGCGTCGTTCTCCGTTGAACGTCTCTTCGAAGAAATCAAGATGAGCGGTCTTCCCCTCGATAAGCTCTTCATCCACCCCAAGGCAGGGATCATCACCAAGATCGACGAAGACTACGAAAAGGGTCTTTGTGATATCGACGGCAACTATTCGTCACAAGACCACGACGGCACAATTGCAGGTGGTTCAACTTGCTCTGGATCTGGTGCAGTTCGTGCAAAGAAGGTCGTTCGAAACAAGACGGTGACTTATGCTTACCAAGTCCCAGAACTCAAGCAGTTCATCTGTGATGTCGAAAAGCGTCTTATGACGTTTATGATCAATGGAGGATCAGTCCTTCTGCAGATTGGTCAAGGTTTCCCACTTTCGTATGGTCTCGGCTATAACAAGCAGAACTCAACAAGTCGAAATGTGACAATCAGTGCAGCTTTGGATGATATGAATCTTCCTCCATTCTTCGCAGGTGACGTTATCTTGAATGGTAGAACTTATCCGATCAAGATCAACAACAAGAAGTATCGCCTTATTGGTGGGAAGCCAGTTGTCCGACTTCACAAGAACTCGGAATCGACGCTCAAGTACTACGCTCATAAGCATCTGTTCGACTTCATCGAAGGAGATGATCACGTTTCTATCGTCACACGTAAGGAATTCATCAACTTCTACGAAATGCGTGAGTTCCCCTACCTTGAATACGAAGTCATCGAATCGTTCAGTGGTACTGGTTATTCTCCAATCTGGAACGAAGAAAGTCACCAGCGAGAAATCACGTGGGAAGATGTCGAAAAGAACTATGGGAAGACAATCCCAGATGATGTAAAATGCACGTCACTTACCAAGCTCCCCCGAAGAGTCTTTGAGTTCGATAAGAGCCTTCTGCACGACGGTATTCTCTACAATCTCTCTCCAAATGGCAAAACTCATATTGTCATCAACTTCGTCAACTGGGTAGATGGTGAAATGGACGGAGAACGTGAGAAGATCACCGAAAAGGTCGAAGATTGGCTCTCCAAGAACATGTTCGGCGAAATCGACACTATCAACAAGCTCGTAGGTGGTAATGATGAAAAGGTCGTGCTTTCTGTACTCGGGACTGGTCGTGAATCCGACGACTTTGTCGCTGTAGAACAGTAATTTCCTCTCTTCAAAGGAACAATCCGCAAGAATGGGGTCATTGTGACAATAAGCACACAATGACCCCATTCTTGTTATAAGATTAATAAAAAACGTAGCAACCCCCCCCACACCATTTCAAAATCTTCATTATGACAAAAGACGACTGCACAAGCATTAAGAAGATACTACGGATTTCTACGATAGTTTTCTTCGTTATCACTACGATTTACTTCATTGTCGCAATTATGCGTATTGCAAACATAGGAAGTGAAAACAAACCTCACGAGATAATCGATTCGTTGAAATACACAAACTCTGTCTATGAACACGATGTTCGAAAGTTGAAGGCGCAGATCGATTCACTTTCCCTACAAAACGAGATATCTTCAAAAAAGATCGATTCACTTGAAAATGTCGTCGACACGAAGACATCTTCACTAAGGAAAGCAGAGAGCGCAATGCGAGCAAAGAAGCTGAATTTCTCCAAAGACGTGTTCGAAGTCGAACAAGAACTAAGACAAAACATCCAAGAATATGAAAAGAATAATTAGTCTCTCGCTCTTGATGCTCATCTATGGTGTAACAGTGTCACATGCGCAGAACATAGAAATCTCGAAGAAAGATGCTGTCATAATCAACCACATGTTTGATCAACACAAGCAACTTCTTGAAATCTCCACAATGAAGGATTCGATCATGCAGTCGTTGAGGGAAGTCGTGGACAACAAGACACTTATCATTGAAAACCAACTTGAACAGCTTCGCAAGTATGACGAAATGATGATGAAGAATGACACGATCATTAATAACCATAAGAAGATGGCGGAGATCTATGAGAAATCTCTGAAAAAGGAAAGACAAAAGTCAGTATTTTGGAAATATGTTGGACTTCTTTCCTCTGCAGTGGCTATCACCGCATTCATCATAAAATAGGCTCTCCGAGCTTAAGGAAGGTATTTTCCTTGCGCTCTGGAATATCGACGAATATTTTCACCCCAATCAAATCAAGAAATGTCAAGGAACGTATCTCCTCTCGATCACAGGTATGCCGATGTCATACAGAACATGTCACACATCTTCAATTCTGAAAGATACTATAAGACGATGTGGAATGTCGAAGTCGAATATCTTCTTTACTTCTTAAAAGAGATAGCAAACATAGAAGTAAACGAAGACATCATCAGAAAAAACTGCAAGTTCGACAGTTCTGTCTACAACGAGATTCTTGAAGAGGAAAATGTAACCAAGCACGATGTCAAGGCAGTTATCAATGTCCTACAGAGAAAAACGTCGGGTTCGGTTTATGTCCATTTCGGACTGACTTCACAAGACATAGTTTCTCTGTCAATGTCTATTCTCATGCAAGAAGCAATGGAAGTCATTGATCGTTCGGTAAACTATGTCGAAGGAATCCTTGAAAATCTTCATAGAGAGACAAGGGGCATTTGGTCTCTATCAAAGACTCATGGACAATCTGCAGTTCCTCATCTTTTGAAAGATGACGTTTATAAATGGCGGTATGATGTCTTGAAGTTTAGACAACGTACAAACAACTATTCAGTTGTCAAATTCTCTGGTGCTGTCGGTAACAACTTCGCAATTTCGAGACTTTTCGACATAGATGTTCGGAGAGTTGCAGAACTTATGGATTCGTTCGTCAAGAAATTCGGACGGTTCACTGTTAGTGGAGAAGAAGCGACACAAACCGACAGATGGGAATCGTTCTGTGAAAGATTCTCTGATTGGAATCTGGCCATTTCAAGAATCATTAGCGACATTCAACAGATTTGGCAAATGTGCTCGGATGGTTATTTCAAACTGAAGGTAGACGAAGGTTATTGTGGATCTTCCGCTATGCCCCACAAGGTCAACCCCATCAAGTTTGAAAATGCGGAAGGATGCTTCTGTAGATGTCAGAAAGACTTCGAGTTTTACATTAATAAGTTATCGAAATCAAGAATGCATCGTGATCTTTCAGATTCAGTGGTCATAAGAATGATCCCCGAGACGTTGTCTTATCTTTATCTCGGATTCTCTTCGTTTGCAAATGGCTTGAAGTCGCTCGAGGTGAACGAGGAGAAGATAAAAGATGATCTCGAGGAGAACTATCAAGTGTTCTCTGAAATCGTACAGCTCTATCTAAAGATGAAGGGAGATGAGGACGCATATGAAGAATCAAAGCGTGTGTTTAGAGGAAGCCAGATGACACTCTACGACTTCAAGAAAGCTCTTAAAGCTCTGAACATTGAGTATGATGAAATCAAGAAGTTCATAGAACTTTAGAGACAAATAGAAAATCGTCGGTGAGATCCTTTTGTTGGTAGTTACATAACAAAAGGATCTCACCGATTTTTGTATATGGACTACCAGCTCGTAATACCTTCACTAAAGCCGATATCTTACCAGTCATTGGAAGCAAAGCAGACGATAAAGATTGATGATGAGGAAATTGTCGATCTTTGTTCTGAATCGTTTTCAAAGACTGTTCCTATGGACTATACGTTGCAGATATCGACGATTTCTGAAGATTTGAGCGGTAGACCTCATCTTGTATCGAGGATTCTTATGGGATCAGAGGACGATGCTGATATCTTGATGCATTACAACCACGTCTCGAATCCTTATTCGATGGATGGGACTTTCACGTTTATAACACCAAACAGACAGACAGCAGTCGAAGCTATAAAGAAGTCGGCTTCATCTTCACAGAAGGAGAACGAATCTCAAGTAGAACTCAATCGAAGTGTTGCAGAGAAGGATAAGAAGAGGATAATGGAACTTATACGACAGTCCAATCCTCAGATGGTTTCGGAATCCACAACACCAATCAGAACAACGAACATGACTACACAGCCACAGACAGAAGAAAAGGATGGTGAGATCGTGTTTGGTACAAACGTTGTGTCGAAGAGATGTTCTGGTGACCTCTCTTCGACACAATCAAGAACGGAGATGATAAGAAGAACTATCCGTTCAATGGCTATTAAATCATAGCCTTTATTCTTTCCAGAGTTCCTTTATTATCCCTTCGGAGAGGATCTTTTTTGCATCATCTTCATCAAAAGAAAGTTCAACGATGTCTTTCACAACATCCTCTTTCGGTATGTTGTAAGATTGGGATAAAAAGTCGATGATGCTCTCGGGGATCATGTCGATTTCGACCATAATGTTGAAAGAAATAGTGGACTTCACACCATTCTTCACAATTCCTATGACCTCATTTGGGAGGTTTAACTTTCTTGGTGGTAGCTTTATAGCGTGAGACTTATCATTGTCTTCATAGATCATCATTTTCTGATCATTATCTTCCTCTTTGATCTCGTTTCTATGAAGCATTATCGTCTGACGAGGTTCTTCGTTGATAACCTCTCTGACATTATCAGAAGGTGTCGTGATTGGTATTCCGTTTTCATCAACTTCTAACGTGCTAAAGACATCCCACGCTTTGCTATTATTCTCTTCCATACCTGTTGATCTTTCTGATTGGTTTTTCTTCTTATACTTTTAAATAATGAGAATTTTTGATCAAAAAAGAAACGAAACATGTTTGAACTTAGTAATATCAAGATCACAAAGTCTAAGGTCGATGAGAAAAGCATCGAATCTAACGGCTTTTGGTTTACACCTGTCAATGGTGAATTCAACACCGATGGTGTTGTAGAGTTTATAACGAGTGAACTTGAAAGCCCTAAGTGGCTTGATGGTAAGACATTCCCATCTCTTAATCATCTCTTCGTCACGGAATCACAGACGAATCTCTTCATGGCTCTGTGTCCGTCTGTAGTCATCGATGGTTATTCGTTCGAACTGAAGTATAACCGCATCCTCGGTGGTCACCAGCTCCACGCCATAAAGGTGGAAGGTGAAGATGCAGAAGAAGAACAGACCGAAACCGAAACGGAAAAGGTAGAAGAAACTACGGAAACCGCAGAAGAAACTACGGAAAAGGCTGAAGACGATTCTAAGGAAGAAAAGACCGAAGACACAAAGGAAGTAGAAGAAAAGACTGAAGAAAAGGTAGAAGAACCAAAGGAAAAGAAGACTACCGCACGCAAATCGACGAAGAAGTAAAGATCTCGTCGGTTTTGTTGATTGATTTGATTGATTAGTTTGAGGTCGCTATGTCGAGAAGATATGGCGACCTCGTCATATATAAGAATACCACAAATCAGTCATATTGATAACAATAAAAATGGATGAAAAAGTAAAAGAATACGAGCAATTTGTCGTTTCTTGCTTCAACGAGAATCCTACAAATAACAAGGTTCTCGACTTCATTCACATGACAATGGCACTTATGTCAGAATCTGGTGAATTCGCTGATATAGTCAAGAAGGCGGTGTTCCATTCTAAGGAGATCTCGAAGGTTGATCTCGTAGACGAACTCGGTGATGTTCTGTTCTACTTCATGAACATTTGTCATTTCCTTGGTGTCACGATTGATGATGTCATGGAAGCAAATCTCATAAAAATCCGTGAAAGATACCCCGAAGGTCGTGGCAAGAACTACAACTTCGGTACACGTAATAAGGCAGAAGAAAAGAAGAGAATAGAACAATTCTTGATGAAGATAAAGCAGGATGTTTCAATCGATATCAACATCAGCCAAATCAATCCTCATCATCAGTCTCAACACATAGGAAAGTAACCATGATCATTGTAACAATTCGGAACATCAACATAGAAGCATTTATCAGCTTCTTCAACGACATCGACATAAAGTCGAAGCAGGTGATTGATATCTACAAAACAGAAGATGGGAAGCATGAGATCGTCTCTCGTGGTCATACAATCACACGTGACTTCGTGAAAGTCGTAGAATCTGACTTCGATGTCATGTGCCAAGAGATTGTCTCAAAGTCGGAATACAACCACATTAAGATTCCGTTCATTGAAATCAAGAAGTTTGTCGAACTTCTGAAAATCTACACCGATGATGAGCAAGTGAACATTAATCTTTCTTGTGATGAAAAGGGAGAATCGCTTGTTGTGGTGAAACTTGAAGTGAAATCCAAGAGAAAATCTTCAAGAATGCCAATGGCGGACATTTCTCTTGTTCCATATCTCCCGAAGGACATCTGGGAGAATCTGCTCCAAAGCACAGAACGCTTGTCATTCTTTGGTCTTTCTCAGAATGACGTAACAGACGTGAAGAAGCTGATGAAGTACGCTTCTGAATCACAGGCATCGGCAAAGGTCAAGGAGATCTCGAAGTTTAGAGTAAAGTTTGAAGATGATCAGACAACGATTATGTCATATGAAGATCGTTGGAACATTGACATTCCAACAGATGGTTCATTCACTGGGGATTTTGTCTTCCCTGCTATTCTCTTCAAGCATCTCTCTTCAACGAACGTTTATGATTGCTCGTTTGTGAAGGCAATGGGCAGAGATACCAAGTTCCTAATCGTCTCGAATGAAACATTAAGAACCACGTGCGTTGTTATCGCAGAAAAGTTCGATATCAACAAAAAATAAGATAGGTAACAATTTATAAGATGAATGAGGGTGTACGAACAAGTGCATCCTCATTCATCTGTATTTTCTCGAAGACTTTATGCGATACATCCTCGACAAACTGATAATCTTTCTCACAATAATACGATACAAACTTTGGCGATTTCCAATAAACGATGACGGAATAATCGATTCAGTTGTGCTTGATAACCACGAGACACTCACGATAAACGGTTGGAAGCCACTTTCTTCTGTACATCTAAAAGCTGTTCATGACATATTGGAGGTCGGTGCAGGTGAGTACAAGGTGAGTGGATCTGTCAATCATCTCGTCTATTCTTCCAAGAGTTCACTTGAAAGCTATCAACCTACGAAAGTCCGAGATCTCTCTTTAGGTGATATCTTAATGACTGTCGATGGTGCACGGAAAGTCTCTTCTCTCAAAAAGTCTCATCAACAGATCGTGTTCGATTTATCTGTCGTGGATGAGACTTTGTCGTATTTCTCTGATGGCATACTTTCTCATAACTCTGTAATGAGTGGTATTTTCATTGCGTGGTACATCTTGACTAACTACGACAAGACCGTTCTTTGTACCAGTGTCAATGCAGACAAGGTCGATGAGCTTGTTGACAAGATTAACTCGATCTTTATGCATCTTCCGTTCTATATGAAGCTCGGGATTGAAGTCGATAACGTATCCAAGAAGAAATGGGACAATGGTTGCAAACTGATCGGTGAAACTGCCACTGAGAACTCTGGTGCAGGTGAAACCGCAGATCTTCTTTATGCTGACGAGTTTGCACTTATTGAACCAAACATCATCAACGAGTTCTTCCGTGTAGTTTATCCTACACTTTCGGCAAGTAAGAAGTCGAAGATGATAATCACCAGCACGGCAAGAGGTATGAACAAGTTCTATCAGCTTTATCAAGATGCACTTGATGGTAAGAACAACTTCAACCCAATAAGAATCGACTGGTGGGAAGTCGAAGGAAGGGATGAACAATGGAGACTTGACCAGATTGCAGACCTTGGTTCTGAAGCAGACTTTAATCAAGAATATGGCAACTCGTTTATGAGTGGATCGACACTTCTTCTCTCCACTGCTGTCCTCAAGAAACTCGGGAAATACCAGAAGAAGTTCATAAATGGTGTGTTCTCGAATGACGGTTCTTTATGATGAAAATTGTCATTGTTTTTAATTTATAAAAATTAAAAGATAGACGGAAGGAATGATAGAAGATGTTCTCCTTGAATACGACCAGTACTTTTTTATTCACCCCAACTTTGAACTTCAGTGGTTTAAAGATGAGCGCAATGCGTTCGTTCTATCAATAGACATTGCGGAAGGTAAAGGAGGTGACTACACGATTATCAACTTCTTCCAAGTCCTTCCAATGACACCTTTAGAAATTGAAGGTGTGAAGATCTTCAACGACGAAGAATCATTCTTCAAGTTGGTACAAGTCGCCATGTTTAGATCGAACATGGTAGAAACACCAGAATGTGCAAATTGGCTGTATCATTTCATAAACGGTTACATGATACAGGACAACTTGAAGATCGTTATCGAGAACAACTTTGAAGGGAATTACTTCCGAAACACACTAATGAACATTTATGGAGAACAGAATGAACTCGACGAAGATGTCATATTCTGCAAGTTTCTCTATAATGCTCGAGACGATAACGCCCGAACTTTCAGAGTTGGGATTTATCAAACAGAACCCCGAAAGCAACATTCTTGTAAGATATTCTCCGATCAGCTAAAGAACAATCAACTTGTTCTTACTGAGTTTATGACAATTCAAGAAGCTATGACCTTTGCACGATCAGAAAAATCGTCTTCTTATCGTGCAAGCTCGGGACATGACGATTGTGTTATGACGTGTGTAAACGTTGTAAACATTCGAGATATCGAAGAATGGTCAGAACTCGTGGAAATTGTCAGTGAAAATTGTACAAACGAGTTTTGGAAACTGGTCGACAAGAAGCTCGGGAAACAAGCCGAAAGAAACGACGAACTCGACATATCAGACTATTACGATTAAACATATGGACAAAACAACTACCCTCAATGTCTCATCGAAGGCGAAGATAGAAGATGAACAACAGGAGGAGGACATGCTCTTCATACCACAGTCAAAGACTGGTGGCAACATGTACAAAGAGAACTCTTGTGGTACTTCTTTCTCTGCTGATCAAGATTATCAAGATCAGTTCCTTGATGACATTTATAACCCCGATGAATACAGAACAAGACAGAACTTCTGTGAAAAGTTCTATTCATCCTTGCAATCGATCATCAACAAGCATAAGCGATTCTCGTATATACGATCGTTCGATATGAATCATGTGAGATGTGGCGACAATGTTTGTCACCTCGATAAAACATCACCATTTATGATAAACTTTGTACTTCATAATGGTGATGTTGTCGTATCTGACGATTCTTGTACTTTCTATCGTGAAGATAAGAGTCATCTGAAGCCATATGAAAAGCTGATGAACTCGTTCTTCAAGAATGATAGATCTGATCTTTATGATGTCGTCTATCGGAAAATGGTCGATTTCGATTTCGATCATAAGCTTTATTTTTGCATCTATTGCGAATACTTCAAGATAACAGACCATGAAGCGTTTTTTGATTCTCTTCCAAAGTTCCATCAAGACAACATAGAACGAATGTATAGACGGAGACGATAAGAAAGAGGACAAAAAAACAACACGGAGAGAAATGATCAATTGTAAACAGATCAGAGACAAGATGTCGGTGTCTTATTTCGACGAAAACGGAAACATTGCGATATCTGACATAACAATAGACGATCGTGAAAAGTACGTATGGACAAAGACAACCGAAGATGATAAGTTTCGTGATAAGACTTACGTATCCCAAGACGGATTTCCAGTTAAAAAGGAACGTAAGTCCTATCTCGACAAATATCGCAAGATCGAGTTCTTGCTGTCTCTGCCAGAACGTTTACAAGCGAAGATTTTCTCAAACAATCAACCACGTAAGTTCTTCTGGGATATAGAAACCGAGGTGTTTGATGATTTCCCCGATGCAGGAAACCCTGTGGGACGAATCTTCACGCATCAGTATTGTGATGAGTTCGGGAATGGTACTGTCATGGGGATCAAGCCACTTTCACAGGTGCAAATCGAATCTATCGAACAGAAGATCAACGACTATCTTTCACAAATCACCGATAAAACACTTCATCAGAGGTATAAGTTCCGTTACATTTACTACCCCGATGAGTTCACGATGAATAAAGACTTCGTCGAGAATCACGCAACACGGATGCCGTGTATTTTCGGCTGGAACGTGCTGAAGTTCGATACAAGATATCTCGTCAACAGGTGTAAGAAGACGAACATTGATCCTACGATTTTGTCCCCGAAGAGGATGCTTTACTCGACGATTGCGAAAGATAAGTTTGATCATTCATCGAAAATTGAAATCGAACTTCCTCTTCATCGACCAATCATCGACTACATGCAAATCTTTGAGTTCTTTGATAGATCGATTAAGCAGAAGTCATCAATGTCACTCGACTTTATCGCATCGGAGATCCTTGGTGTCAAGAAGATCCATCATTCCGAAACTCTGATGGAACTCTATGAGAAGGACTATGAACGTTACGTGCTTTATGGTATCATCGATACCTTCCTCGTGGCGTTGATCGATAAGAAGTGCAGAACATTCGAATCAATGAGCGTTCTTGCAAACCTTCTACGTGTCGAAGTCGCTCAATCGATGTTCGTCAGTGTTGGGATCGAAACACTCTTGTGTGACTACTATTACAAGCATTACAACAAAGTGTTTGTAAAGGATTATGACAAGCAGATTCCCGAAGGTGAAACTTACAGTGCAGGATTCGTTCTACAACCAGGTATTGGTGTTTATGACGGCATCGTCATCTATGACTACGAATCACTGTTCCCTTCAATTATGCAGATGTTGAACGTTGGTGAAGATGTTTACCTCGGTCATACCGATGATCAAGGTAAAACTTACGTGGACAAACTCGGTGAAGAACACGAACTTGACGAATCGATGTGTTATTCATCAAGTGGTGCAGTTTACTCAAAAAACAGAGATTCCGCAATTCGAACGATGATTTCGAACATGTTCAACAAACGAGTAGAAGCAAAACACAAAGAAGCAGAAATCAAAGCAGATATTAATCACTTAAAGCAGATATTAAAAGATAACTTCGGACATTAAAAGATGGAAATAAAGCTATTAGGAAAGAAGATCCTCATTAAGCTCAATGAGGTCGAAAAGCAGGTCGATGGCTTCGAACTGGTACAACATAACGATGTAGACCAAACAGCAGGTGTCGTCACGAATGTTGGTATTGGTGTCACAGAAGTCAAAGTCGGTGATAAAGTAATCGTCAACAAGTTCTCTGGTATTGAGGTGCTTATCGAGGGTGATAAGTTCAAGGTAGTAGAGGAACACGAAATATTAATCATTGTAAGATAAACAGACTGAATGAACGCTGTAGATGTAAAAAGTGGATCAGAAGCCAGAGAGCTGATCCTCGTTGGTGCAAAGACGATCCACGACGTTGTTGGGTCTACTCTGGGACCTGGCGGTCGAAATGTCATCATCAAGCACAACACGTACGATGTACCACAGGTCACTAAAGATGGTGTGACTGTAGCAAGAAAGATGAAGCTACAGAACTATTGGCACAACATAGGCTGTCAACTCGTAAAGCAAGCATCAATGCGAACTGCAGTTGATGCAGGTGATGGAACAACGTCTTCTGTTGTGATGGCGTATACGATGATGAAACTAATCGACGGACTTCTAAATGAGAATCCCGAGATTGATGTTCATCGACTTCGTCACGAAATGGAAAAGATGAAGGATGTTCTCATTGAAAAGCTTCGGGAAATCGCCACACCGATCGTTGATATTCAGCAGGTCTTCGATATCGCAAAGATCTCCACGAACAATGATGAGAAACTTGCAGGTCTTCTTGCAGAGATCTATGGGAAGATCGGTAAAGATGGGATAATCGTTCTTGAACAATCACAACTTTCTGATATCACCTATTCGATCGAATCTGGATTCCGATTTGATGGCGGTTGGCAGTCTCATTATTTCGTAAAGGACAAATCAAAGATGTCGTTTGGATCTGACGATTGTGCAATCTTCATCACAAATCACAAGATCCAAGACGGAAAGACGATGCTCTCGGCACTTTCAAGAATCTATGGTACAGGTGTCCGTGACCTTTTGATCATTGCGGAAAACATCGAAGGTGAAGCACTATCGACCTTGATCGCCAATAACCAGAGTGGGAAGATGAACATTTGTCTCGTCAATCCACCATATTACGGACAGAAGCGTGAAGAATACCTCACTGACCTCTCCATTTCTCTTGATATGAAGCCACTGATGGTGGGAGACCAATCCGTCACCCCTCTTTCGTTCACAGAAGAGTACTTCTCTTGCGGTCGAAGCGTCTTTGTGGATAAAAACACCACAACGATCAGAAATGACAAGGAAAGTGTATCGTCTGCCGTCGAAGAGCATATCTCAAATCTGAAGTCTCTTATGGATTCCGACGAGGAAGACAAGGAATGGATCGAGAAGAGAATAGCGACCCTAAGGTCATCAGTTGCCGTCATCAAGGTCGGTGGGAATTCAGAATCTGAAGTTTATGAACACAAGGATAGACTTGAAGATGCGATTTGTGCTATAAGATCAGCATACAAGGATGGAATAGTCGCAGGTTGTGGTATCACGTACCTAAGACTAATCTCTGCACTTGATCCTTCTCTTGACACGTTCCATATCTTGAAATCTGGACTTGAATCCGTGTTCAAGAAGATTATGATCAACTCATGCATATCAGAGGAAGAAGAATCGTCGATTCTCTACTTCATAGGTGAAGATGAAGCGTATGGTTATGATGCCAAGAAACGTCAGAAGTCGTATAACTCGATCCAAGATGGCATCATCGACTCGGCACGTGTTATAAAAAACTGTATCGAGAACTCGATATCGGTCGCTATCATGTTTATGATCTCTGACAACATCGTTATGGAAATCGATGAATCGATTATTTAGATGAAACTATGACACCAAGCAGATTCATAAGAAACTCGAAAACAGAACTTTTAAACAACATCATCAGTCAATCATTATTATGAGCAACGAAGTTTTTGATTTTGGTGGGATTTTCGATATGAAGTCCGATGACTTCAAGCAGAAGGAAACCACCCAATTCTCCAACCCAGACTTTTACTCTCCTCGCATCGACGACGAGAATGTAAAGGACAACATCTATCAGTCAAAGCTGAGATTCCTACCAAATGTCAACGTCGCCCCCAACGGAGAGCGCACGAACATCGTAGTAAAGCACGTCTACTACGTTCCCGATCCAGATAACCCTGGGCAGAAGTGCTACATCGATGCACCATCGAACGAGCCTAAGGCGAAGGATATCGCATCTGTAGCGTTCATGATGTTCGGCTACGATAAGAGCAAGATCTACAGATCAGATGCTCCTGCAATCGTCAAGAAGAATGCAAAGCAGTTGAAGCGCAACACCTACCACTACTCTTTGGTGCAGGTCATCAAGGACACACAACATCCAGAACTCGAAGGATCGGTAAAGATCTTCAGATACGGTGGTGTGATCTACGAAAAGATCATGCAACTTATCAACGGTAACCCAGCTCTTGGGATCAATCCAATCATCCCATTCGATCCTCTCAATGGTAAGGAATTCATCATGGTTCTTTCCAAGGGTCAGAATGATCAAGGTCAAGAACTTAACACCTACATGCAGTCGAGATTCGTCGATGATCGTTCCGCAATCACGATTGATGGACGAGAAATGACCGATTCTAATGAGGACAAGCAGGAGATCTTCAACTTCCTCAAGGAAAAGTCTCCCGATCTCTCACAGACGATGTTCCAAAAGATGACGGAAGACGATGTTGAACGTCTCAATCGAGCAGTCCGTGATGTCATTGACGATGATAAGTGGTTCGGTATGGCTTATCAAGCATGTTATGGGAAGCCATTCATTCCCGATGCAGTCCGTGAATCTGTCGTGTCCACAGAGAAGTACGATGATGAAGATATCGAAGTCGAAGAACAGGTAGTCGAAGAACCAGTGAAGAAATCTCCACGACGAGAAGAACCAGCTTCCTCTACGATGTCCAAGTTCAAGTCCCTCAAGGAAGAAGCTGAAAAGCCTGCACCTGCAAAGAAGCCGACTGATAAGCAACCATCGATCTCTGACATGATGGAAGATATCGATGACGATCTCGACTTTGAATAGCTAATTGATTGATGTTTAGTTGAAGCTTGAAGCCCCCTTGGATGTGAAAATGTTCAAGGGGGCTTCTGTATAAGATGAATGATGGAAAATGTACAAGGAATCTTCGATTTTTCTACGGAAACAGAGTCGTTTTCTCATGACGAGTTCATAAGAAAGTTCATCCCTTTGTTCAAGTCTGTGCTCGTATCCAAGTTCGGTACGTCATACAAAGCGAAGATAAGTATGACAAGCCGTGATATTAATTGTGGATGTCCACATTGTGGAGATGGTAGCAGTTCATACAAGAGGAGATTTCACATATACTTCCAAAACTACTCTTATAAATGCTACAACGATTGTCACAAGCCGTTTGGCTCTTTGTACAATCTCATACATGAGTACGGACTTCAGTACAGTTTCACGCATGTAGAACTTTCTCACATCAAGCGAGTTTTCGAGGACTTCATGAAAAGTGGTCTTGCGAAAACCGACAAATCGATCAAAGTCACTGGTCGTGACATTATCGACAAAGATGGTCACATATCGACGCAAGTCCCAGAAGTCAACGATTACGCATTTCCAAGAGAAGAGATAATGGGCGCAAAACATCTCCGAGAAGTCAGAAGATCACCTGCGCTCATCGAATATCTCCGAAAAAGAGCAGTGATCACCGATAAAACCGATCTTTACGAAAACAGATTGAGGACGTTTGCATATAACGAGAAGTATGAAGACCTTTATGTTTTCAATCTTGCGAAGAATATGCGTGATGTGATAGGTGTGCAGATCAAGCACCTCTCTCCGAAGTCACGGAGAAGGTTTACAACGATGTCATGGTCTAAAATATGGACTGACATTTTCCAGCTTCAGCCGAAGGGTTTCGAAGAGCTTTCCGTGAAGTTTGACAAGATATCAATGATATGGAACTCGTTGCATATTGACTTCTCTCGAAGATACAACATTCTTGAAGGGACTTTCGATGCCTACTTCGTGGACAATTCGATCGCATGTTGGGGACTTTCAAACTTTGTCTATAACAAGAGCGCATACTACATCACCGATAATACGCTCCTTGATATGGCAGGCAAAAAGAAGTCATTGGAACTGATAAATGGTGGTTACAACACCTTCTTGTGGGCAAAGTTTGCAGAAGATTTCCCAGATATTGCTTACACGTGCAAAGATATGAACGACATAGTCAGAAAATTCCCAAACTTCAATATGGGTGTCTTGGAGAAGTACTTTGGTAATGATGAATTTGATACACTTTACATATGAACAAGAAGAAAAGAAAGAAGAATGTTGACGTGACGAAAATAGTCACCAACGGCATAATTGCGACTATTGTCTTGATGCTCGTGATGGTGATTATTCAATCGATCATTCTCATCTGAGAAGATTAGAAGGTTAGAAGAAATAGAAACGTTTTTTATATGTTATGGAGGGTGGTCGTGAGAAATCTGGCCACCCTCCACGACATATAAAAACGACGAAAGAAACACAAGAACAATCGATAACAAATAACAACCCCACAAAATGATCCGTAAGATCTTAAATACGTTAGTAGTGATCGGTGCATCACTTTTCCTCATCTTGATCATGTCCATGATCGTTTTCATTGTATCGTGTGTTATGGTCATCATGAGTTTCTTCATGTAAAACCACGACGATACTAACAAGAAAAATGGACGATTTAAAGCAAAACGTAGTAATAGCCGTAATCTCGATAATAATAACCGCAATATTCGGATTGTTAGTGATTTCGATATCGGACTTCATAGATGCGAGATCATCAAAAGACAACCTCATCCACTACAACTTCCAGATATCAGAACCAGAACCCACAATAGTTATTGGCGTAGGTGAAAATGCTGAAGGTAGCGACACGTGGTCGTTCTGAAAACATATCGTCTTTTAAATAACGAAACCTTTATACCTCGGTGTTGAAAGACGATTATGACGATCAAGGATTGTATAATAGACATTTGTAAGTCTATAGGAAAAATCTCAGTTTCTGATATCTTGAAATATGTTCGGAACAATGGATGGTTTGAAAAAGATCTCTCCATTGACATTGATGACGATGACCAGACCAGTATTGGAAAAATACAAAAGTTCGTAAGAGATGGTATAGACACCATAACGGAATCGGAATCGGAAGAAGTAAACTCTGAAGAATAACGACAATGACGATCAAATCATACATCAATCAACTCGAAGACAGAGACATCATCCGAGCATATGTCGCCTGTGTGATACACCAATACGAGGACAAAGTCGGAACTAAAGATCCCGATGAGTTCTTGAAACTGGAATATGAAGATGTTTCCAAACATATCGATGAAATAATCAAGAATGCTCGTACGACGTTCATGTGTTACGCCACTAATGAGGAGGAAATGGTAGAGTTCGTCAAGAGCGACGGATATATCGAACTTCTCCGAGAAGGAGGTGACTATGAAGATGTCCTTCAAATGTACGGAGGTGATGAAAACGCAATGATGGTTGCTTACTTCTATGATCTTATAGAAGATGATGTGTTTGAACACGACGGTTACTTTTTCTATATGATGGAAAATGACTACGAACGTGGATAGCTTCCGCAACAAATAAAGAAACAATCTTAATAAGAAACAAATATGACCGCAGAAGAATATGTCGGATCGTTACCCGACAAAGATCTCATCTTTGCGTATATCAATTGCATCATCTTCGAATATCTCACAGGTGCGGAATTCGAAGATTTTGATATCTTCATATTCCACAAACAGTATGAAGATGTTAAAGATTATATCGATGCATTTGTGGAAGAAGCTCGTGATCGTGCACTCACCGACTACCCAATCACATCTGAAAAAGATGTTCTCAGATACTACGATGAAACTTGTTATGGTCATGAAAACGATCCAGATGTCGATATCCAAGAAGGAAGAAAGAGATTCGAAGATGATCCATTAGGAATGCTCCACCAATTACTCGATACGATGAGTGATAACTGGGCTGAATACAACGGTTATTATTTCGTGGTTGGTGCTTGGTAATATAAAAAATCGTAAAAGAAAGAAACAATGACTGTAAGAGAATACATCAACACATTTGAAGACGCAGGTCTCATTCTTGCGCATATCGAACTTGTCAAAGATGGGAAGTATGGGAAAGAAACCGTAGATTTTGATATCGACAACGATGAAATCGAAGATGTCAAAGACCAAGTCGATAAGCTCATATACAAATCATTCGATAGGTGCGTGTATCCAGATCCAATAAGAACTGAGGAAGACATCTACGAGTATCTCAAGACTTGTGTTGGTTATGGTACTGATGATGATCCAACATACTTAGAATATAAGGCAATATGGGAAAAAGATCCATGGACTAAGTTCTTCCAATCGATTGACGAACAGTGTCCTTGGTTTGAACAAGATGGTTACTACTTCATGGACACTTATAACATGTAAAAAGGAAAGAGAAAGAAATACGACTGCAGAACAATATATCAAGACACTACCAGATTCGGAGCTTATTCTCTCTTATATCGCATTGGTAGTATCTGAAGACATCGAAGGAACGGAAGGTATGGATGCCGACATCAACAACGATGAATACGAAGATGTCAAAGACCAAGTCAACACACTCATCGAACAAGCTCGTGATCGTGCGATCATCAATTATCCTATAAGATCCGAAGAAGATACTCTCAAATATTTCGAAGACACCTATGGTGAATTCATTGAGAATAATGAGGATCTCCAAGAATATGAGAAGAAATGGAAAGAAAACCCATGGAAGGAATTCAAAGATTCTCTTAATGAAGTGAAAGCTTATTACAAGAATGGTAAGTGGTACGAACACAATGATTATTACTTCATAGTCTGGTAATTCGTATTCATAGAAAAGATAAAGATTGACGTGGCGAAATGTTTGATTTCGCCACGTCTGTATATAAAAGAAAATTCTGATATAAAATGAAAACGAGATTAAGAGAATATATCGAAACGCTACCAGATTCATACATCGTTTCTCAATATCTTACATGTGTTGAACTTGGATATACGCACGATAAAGAGATTATCGATCTATACGAACAACATGCTCATGATCGTCTACTCATCGATCGTCCAATACACACTAGTTATGACGTTATGGAATACTTTGATGATACCTTTCCCGATTGGGAAAACGATCCAGATCTCGTAGAAGAAAGAAAGAAATGGGAAGAAGATCCATGGGGAAAATTATACAAAGTACTCGACGAAATGGGTACTTGGTGTGGATATGGTGGTTGTTATTTCTTGGCTGAAAAACGATAACACAACTTCTGATAGATATATAAAAAATAACGATAGAAAAATGGAAAATTTAACGCTAATAGAATATATAAGGACGCTACCTAATAGTGAACTCATCGAAGCGTACATGGGATCTCTCGCAATTGGACAAATGAGAGATAAGGAAATTATTGATATGTACGAACAACATGCTCGTGAACGTTTAATCTTTGATCATCCAGTGCATAAAGAAGATATTATTGGAATCTTTGATGAAATGTTTCCAGATTGGGAAAACAACCCAGACCTCGTAGAAGAGAGAAAGGAATGGGAAGAATATCCATGGTATAAGCTACGACAAGCACTTGATGCAACGTACGGTAATAATTGGCATGAATACCAAAGTTATTATTTCGTTGACAATGTTCGATAACACAGTTCACTCACGAAAACACTGATAGAAAATAACAAGTCGGATGTGACGAAAGGTTCAAACCTTTCGTCACATCTGTATATAAAGAAAGAAAAACAATCTTAATAGAGAAGAGAGAAAATGACTGTAGAAGAATATATCAAGACGCTACCCGACGCAGATCTCATCTTTGCGTACATTGCGTGTGCTGGAACAGAAGATATCGACGTTGGTGAAGACCTTCGTGAACTCGATATAGAAAACGACGAATATGAAGACTTTAGTGATGAGGTCGAAGAACTCGTAGAACAAGCACGTGACCGTGCCATAGCTGAATATCCTATCAGCTCTAAGGAAGATGCTCTGAGATACTTCGACGAGTGCTATGGTGATGATCTTGAGGATGATGAAGAACTCCAAGAATGGAGAGAGAAATGGGAAGAAGACCCATGGACACATTTCTATCATGTACTTGACGAAATGGGTGATTGGTATGAAGACAACGGTTATCACTTCAGAGCTGAAGAGTGGTAATAAGAAGAAAAGAGAAATATGACTGTAAAAGAACATATCAACACACTTAAATATCCAGGTGTCGTCTTTGCGTATATCGAATGTGTTTTAAAAGAAGGCATCGATGTAGTTGAGAATTTACGTGATCTCGATATAGAGAACGACCAGTATGAAGATGTTAAAGATCTGGTCGATGAACTCGTAAAACAGGCAGACTATTGTTCTCTCGCTGATTATCCAATCATAACCAAAGAAGATGTTCTGACATACTTTGAGGATTCCTATTGGGAATACCATGGTGAAAACGGAGAGTACATAAAACTCGTGGAATATAAGCGTGAATGGAAGAAAGATACATGGAACAAGTTCCGTCGATTGATTGAGAGAACTGTAGAGGATGTCAGAAGGGAAAATAATAGTAACGATACTTTGTATGAATGCAGAGGTTACTACTTTATAATCGATCCTCAAGGGCACAACTCGTGAGCTGACCATAATAGAAAATCGAGACGGTGGCGAAAGGTTTAAACCTTTCGCCACATCTGTATATAAAAGAAACGAAAAAGAACAAAAACCTCCGTGAAATTATGACTATTAAAGAATACTTAGAAGGTCTCTTCGAATCGAAGATGTATCTCAAGTTTTACGAGTTGTTCGGTGACAGATTCGGATTCTCTCTTGAAGATGACTATTCTCAGTTTGAAAAGAAAGTAGACTATTTCGTCGAAACTGCAGATATCGAATTCTTCTGTCTTGAAGAAAACCTCGAAGACACTGTTGACAAATTCTTCATCATTCCAATGTTGAAGAACATGAGCGACATCAGTTATATTCGAAAGTTCTTCGATTATGAATCGTATAAGCAGATGCTCATTGATCGTGGTTACACAGTCAAAGACAACTACGTGTTCTCACCATTCTAAACAATAAGAAACAAAAGATCATGACTATCAGAGATTATATCAGAGAAAACTGTCATATTCCTTACGAAGCAATAATTGCCTATTACGAATATGATACCAGTGTCAGTGGTATCGATATCGACTTCGAATACGACGAAAAGGAAGCAGGAGGATTCGAAGCCATGGAAATTGATATTCAGAAGGAACTTGCAGATAAACTCATCGACAAGGCTGAAAGCGTTTATCAATGTGATGAAGATTCGTTTGAAGACATGGTAAACGATCACTATATCGATCAATACATAGCCGATGGGGCTGATCCGAAGGGGATTTATCGCTTCTTCGATTATGATAAGTTCAGAGAACACCTTTTCAATGACGGTTTCTTCGAACATAACGGTTATTGGTTCATCGGGTATTAGTCGAAAGAAACTAATAAACGTAAGAATCGAACGATGGGGGGGGGGTCACGTAGTTATCTTTTATTACATGACCCCCCCTCGTTCATTTAAATAACAAAATCTAAAGAAACAAAAATTATGACGACGACTATTAGAGACTATATCAGAGAAAACTGTCACATCGACTATGAAGCAGTGATCGCCTACTACGAAAGTGGCTATTGTAATGTTGAAGTCGATATCGACTTCGAATACGACGACGAAAAGGAAGCAGGGGAATTCGAGACTTCGGAAGATTACGATAACTACTACTCAGAAATCGACGTTCAGAAGGAACTCGCAGATGCGATCATCGAGAAGGCAGAAGAAAACTATCAGTGTGATGATGATGGATTCGAAGACATGGTAAACGAACTCTACATCGACCCATGTATTGAAGGTGCAGCTGATCCAGACACGATCTATCGTTACTTCGACTATGATAGTTTCAGACGTGACCTTCTGATGGGTGACTACTTCTATCAAGACGGTTATTACTTCCTCGCCTACTAGTCGAGAGATTCATAATATCATAAAAATCAGAGAGGGCAAGGAAAACTATTTCCTTGCCCTCTCCTTGTGTTTGAGCCTATTTCTCCTTGCCGAACTACCTTCACAGTCGTCAGAGATCAAGGAAAGTACCTCTCCGTCATTTCCTCGATTCTCTCTTCTTCACATAGTCTTGTACTTCTTTTATCTTTGTTTTTACAATTTCCACATCTTTATGCTTTCCTATACCACTTCCGTCAAGATTTCTCCAATATCTCCAATAGATCGCTCTTATCTGCATCTTCTCGATGTATCTTATCGGGAACGTACAAATCTTGTACCAATCTTCATATGAAACAATCATTGGTTTCGATTGGAATCTTTCAAGTCTGTATGATCTGATTGCAAATTCGAAACCGCTGTTTTGAAGGACTTTCTTTGCCACATCATAATAAAGCGGAATATCCAAGATCGGTGTTTCTCCAGCGTTTATCTTTTCTATGTTTGGACTTATGACTTGCGTATTCCAAAGCCTTATTATCGTGTCGAGAACCTTTATACGCATCGACGGAGGGATAAACGACAGGTTTATCCCATAAGGAAGAAGATGACCTTCCGATGTTATCTTATAACCTATTATGAAAGTCAATGGACACCATGAGAAGAAGTCCATTTCATCCTTAGTTATAGGATCATAGAACCACGTATAAATCTTGCCTATCTTTGGAATAGGTGTTCGAGATTCTTCTCTGGGGTTCTTCTCTTTCATAACATAAACGTCATCAAACCACTTCTTTGATCTACTGACGATAGTAGAGTAAGGCGTGGTCTCGGACATTTTCATTATGGTTTCTGATACAAGCTCCATCGTACTTTTCTTTTATTTGACGGTTAAATAAAAGAAACTCGGAAAAGAATGATTGCGGATTTCTTATCAAAATTGAGAATTAAGGCATACGACACACTCAACGACACCATAAACTTCCTAATCCAAAAGTACAAGACTGATATTCGTTCATTCTCGTATTCATCACCCTTTGGTCAGATTCTTATTGTTTTGCAGAACCATATGCAAAACATTTACTATTATATCACAGATTCCGCAAATCAGACAAATTTCCACACTGCAAACAGACAATCTTCCGTTTATGGCTTGGCCAGACTTCAAGGTTATAACGCTTATCGTGGGAAATCTGCGACTGGTGTCATAAATCTGAAAGTCAAACCAGATGCAAAGACGAATCTCATAACTGGGAATCGTGTTTTTATACCGAATTATTCAAAGCTTACGTGTCTGCAGAATGGTCTCGTTTACATGCTCGATCTTGGTAAAGATTACGAGATCTTCGACATTCAAAAAAGAGTAGACGTTTCCTTGAACATAATAGAGGGAAAACTTGAGTACCAAACGTTCACAGGGACAGGTGAAGATATTCAGTCTTATGAAGTTCATGCATCCCAATGGAACATGTTTGACAATGACTTCGTTATTGTTACTGTAAATGGGAAAGAATACCCTCAGTACGATTCACTTTACGACATACCTTACGGAGAATGCGGATGTTTGGTGAAAACTGGGATGACTTCTGGGATCGATGTCATCTTCGGGAAATCATCTCATAACGAAGTACCTCCTCTTGGTGCAGAAATACGAGTGGACTACATCACTACGAGTGGTTCTGTGGGGAACGTTTTCGAAGATACGGTCTTGTTTTCCCTCAATGACACTTGCTTTGACACTTATGGAAACGAGATAAACATGTCCGATATCTTTGTTGCCGTCAATGAGGTCAATCCTTCATTTGGTGCAGATTCAGAACCAATAGAAATGACAAAGATTCTCGCACCAAACATTTCTCGCAACTTTGTAATACACGACAAACGAACAATTGAGAACTTCTTCCGTCGTATGAACTACTTCTCATTGATAGATGTTTTCAAGAGAGAAGTGAATCATCACAATGAGTATTCCGTCGTTCTTGTTCCAAAGCTCAAATCCCTCATACTTCGAAACGAAGACTACTTCGATTTCAACACAGATCACCTTTTTATAAAGGAAAATGAAAAGCAGAAACTGATCGACACGATAAAGTCGTATGGTAACAAATCGTTAGATATTTCAATAAGCATTGTAAACCCAGAGATTAGAAGATTTGTGGTTTATCTTTATGTTGAACTTTTCCGAGAAGTGAAAGGAAAACCGACGGACTTTGAACGTGTACAATCCGACATTCGTCATGCACTTTCTGCTTATCTTCTCGATTCACAGAAACTGACGAAGATAACTCATTCTGACATAGTTTCACAGATTGACGGTATAGTTGGTGTCGATAGCGTCAAAGTGGTGTTTGTTCCAGAGTACGAAGGTGATGTGGATGAAATCGGCAACATTTCTCTGAAGCCATCACAGATCGCAGTCCTTCGTGGAGGTTTTACAGATTCTCAAGGCATCTCTTACAAGGACACTTTCACGACACCAAACGAGATGTCATCGGTCAACATAGCAATAGAGTATTCCAAATAAAGAAGAATGGAAAAATCAATCAAGTTAACAAGAAACAACTTTCTTGTAGAAGAATTGTGTAAAGATGCGCTCCTCGATTTCGATTCTCCGAGAAATGTTGGTGTTGTCGTATGTGGTAACGAGAAATATGAAGATGTGAAAGTCGGGGACAAGGTCTTCTTCGGTGAAACCAATGGTTACATGATAGAACTCAACGGCATTCGTTATTGTCTTCTGTCATATTCCGAAATGCTCGGCATTATCGAGGGTGAATGTGGTCGGGAAGATATTATCGTTGGGAGATACCGAGACCTTGATGACTACATAGACAAGCTCACACAGAAGAATCTTCTCGGTGATAATCCGATCAACATACACGAAGGTATGTTTTATAAATAACGAAATCATAAAAAAGAATTAAAACAAGAATAATTATGCTTAGAAATAAATCACTAAAGCGATATTCAGCTGGTGCAAGAAGAGCATTCGAAAGCGCATCGAATCCTTCAGTAAAGCAGGCTAGCAGAGCATCTTCAAAGAAGCAGGTCACTGATGCATCTGTAAAGCAGGCTTCTTTCCGTGAAGCTGTAACACGCACGATTGAGAAGCAGAAGGCATCTTCAAAGAGACAGGCTTCTCTCCGTGAAGCAGTTTCTCGTACGATTTCGAAGGAAGCTTCTGCTCGTCAGAAGTCACTCGCCAAGCAGGCTTCTCTTCGTGAAGCTGTTTCACGTTCTATCTCAAAGCAGAAGGCATCTGCCAAGCAGTCATCAATTCGTGAAGCTATCGCAGAAATGTCCGCCAAGCAGGCATCTTCTGCAAAGCAGGCAACCTCTGCAAGCCGTAAGACTCGTCTGTCTTATAAGGAAGCATCTGCAAAGCAGGCATCTCGTCAGTCTCAGAAGGCAGTATCACTCAAGAGCGCTGATGAACTCGTACAGCAGGACATCCTCAACTCTGAAGATGTAGAAAACGTACTGAAGCAGGCAGAACTCTCTACGAAGCAGATCGACGCAGTCATCGACGCTCTCCCAGAGAAGAAGGAAGTTTCACTTGAAGAAGTTGTAACTGAACTCACCGAACAGAGCGTTGAAAAGGAAGTTATCGATGATGTCATTGAAATTGCAACTGAAGAAGCTGTCAAGGTTTCTGTCAAGGATACGCAGGTCAACGAATCACAGGCTCGTCGACTTCGTAGAGCAATTAGAGAATCGCTCTCGAGAAAAGCTAATCGTGCAGTCTACGAAAAGCGTCTTTCAAGAATCCGTCGCTAAAAGACAAAACTAACATACAAAAGAAACTGTTTCAGCCCGACCATAATAAGAATGGTCGGGCTGAAACTTTTTATATGGTTCAATTGATAAGAATCATATAAAAAAGGCGTATACACCAATGGCTAAAAAATCACAGTACATAAACCCTTCGGAATACAATGATGAACTGGTTAAATGTGTGAAACAAGATAAGTTGTCGGCAAAGATGATAGAAATGTTCTCCATTCATGCGAAGAATGTCTGCAGACGTTTCTATTTCCCAGATGATGACGATAAGAATGATGCAGTTTCTACGTGCATGGTCGATTTTCTCCACAATTGGAAATCTTTTGCCGTACAAAACAACGTGTTCCTAAAGTTCAATAGAAACTTTCAAATTGGTGAAAAACTTGAGCTGATAATCGAAAACTCGGGAACGTTCATCTTTACTGCTGGAGAACATCTCGATAAGGAAACGATGACCTTCGAGATCAGAGATACCGCAAACAAGTCGATCAGATCGCTTATGATACTCTGCCAAGAAAAGCCACTTTCGGACATCATAAGAGTGACAAACAACACATCTAACCACAAGATGATGATTAGAGACCTTCATAATCAAGAAGATCTGACAGTGTTCTCAAAGTTGATCGTCCATGAGCTTCCAAATGAACAACCACTAATCCTTGAAGATGGCTATTATAACATTATCGGTGAAAATGTCTACTCATTTGTTCCATTTTCTCCTGCATTCCAATTCTTAACATCTTTGTGTAACAACTCGATAAAGAAATCGCTTGACTACACATCACCCAAAGCCTTGAGAGGTGGGAATCAAGTAAGACTCTCGTGTAACGCAGAAGATAACGGAATCTACACGCTATAAAAAGGTTAAAGAAAATGAAGATAAAGATTTTCGAAAGCATTAAGAACATCAAGATCAAACCGATCCACATGTTACTGATTGCGGTGTTACTTATCATCGCATCAAGGTATGTCTTTGAATACGTCAACCCATGGCTGGGGTGGATGTCTTATGGAGGGTCGATTTATGTCCTCTACAAATCTCTGACAGGAATCTATAAAACTCATATCGAAAAAGAAGATGAAGAAGATCGCTAAACTTCTGTCTATCGGTGCACTTGCAACACTTTCCATCTCATGTGAGAGAGTTGCACCAAACTATGCTGGTGTTCTCATGGAGAACTATGGCAAGAATGGTAAATCCGACTTCAACATAGTAACTGGCCGTGTCAACACGTTTGCACCAGGTACTGAACTTTTCCAAGTCCCTCTGTTTGAACAACGTGGGGAATTCTCGGAAAAGGTAACTCTCAAAAGTTCTGATAACACCGAGTTCACTGCTCGACCAACGTATTCTTACAAGGTTATCAAGGATCGTGCAATTGATGTCGTGTTTGATAACAAGCATATCGAATCAAGTCCTCTGAATGATTCTACAAACTTCATCTCATCAATCGAGGACAACATCATAGAGCCAAGAATCTATGACCTCATCAAGGAAGAATCTCGAAAGCATAAAACGGATGAACTCATGGCGGACGGTGGTTCACTTTCCTTTGAAAAGTCTCTTGAAGATGTCATCCGTGAGGAATTCAAAAAGCGAGGATTCGAACTACTGACTTTCTCTGCACAACTCGAATTTTCCGAAAAAGTCAGAGAGAAGATCGATTCTCGAAATGAGGTCAACACCAATCTTTCTGTCCTTGATCAACAGATAGAAGAACAAAAGAAAAGAAACCAACTCGAACAGCTTCGTGCAGAACAGAACAAGATCCGTTCGAGTGGAATTGATGAAAAACTTCTGATGAAGGAATTTATAGAAAAGTGGGATGGTAAGACACCAATCTACGGTAAAATCCCAGACATCATCAAGTTAGAGAAATAGCAGGTTATAGAAATAACAGACAAATCGCCCCCAGACGAGAAAGAGCCGTGCTAAGGAGAAAGTTCCTTCAGCACGGCTCTTGGTGTATAGATGAAACCATGCTGATTATAAGATTAATGAATGATGAAGAAATATCAATCAACTAATCAATCAAAGTAAGAATATGAAAAAGATAGGTCGCATAGGCTTTAGAGTGGTTTCCGTCTATGAAGTAGAAGAATGTGAAGTTCCCGATCACGTATACGAATCATTCAAAAAACTGGAAGAGATGGGTGTTGATGAAATAAGCAACTTCTCCTCGGATGATGATGAATGTCGAGTTTATGACTACATCATGAGAAACTATGACAGTCCGCACGAATCTATCACGTGTGAAGTAAAGCTCGATGAGATCTATCTTGACGAGAATAACTATTAACAACAGACAAAATGGAAAAGATGGAAAACAACTATCCTCAGATGCCAAATGGTCTCCTGCTCACCGAAGAGTTCAAGAAAGCGTATGACCTTCTTGAACACACGAAGGAATTCGTGTTTTTGACTGGGGATGCAGGATCTGGCAAGACCACATTCCTAAAATGGTGGTTAAGTAACACTTCAAAGAAGACAGTCGTTCTGTCTCCAACTGGTATGGGAGCTGTAAATCTTCTCCCAATCAAGGCATCAACCGTCCATAAGTTCTTCAAGTTTGGCAATAAGCCATTGTTCACATCGAACATCCCCCGACTTTCGTCTCAGAAATACAAGGAGAACAGACAGTTGTATCTCAATGTCGACACGATCATCATTGATGAGTGTTCGATGGTATCTTCCATGATGATGCAGGCAATCGATGATTTTTATCGAATTAACTTTGATTCTGATGAACCATTCGGTGGAAAGCAGATAGTCCTTGTCGGTGATATGGCACAGCTCCCACCAGTTATTGGGTCTGATGCCGAAAGACAATACACTAAGGACAGATTTGGTGGGAAATACTTCTTCTATGCGAATATCTTCAAGGAGGTAAGTATCAAGTTTGTCGAGTTCACAGAAATCTTCAGACAGAATGATCCCGAGTTCATTGGATACCTCAACAAGATCAGAACTGGGACGATAACACAAAGTGATATCATAAAGCTCAATGACATCTTCACATCAAACAAGGTGTCTGATGATGCTATGGTGATCTCGTTCAGAAATGATGTCGTCGACATGATCAACGACTATAAGCTCAATGAGATCAAAGCAGAAGATGTGTTCCTCTATTCATCGATCAATGGCTTCTTCAATCCAAAGTCTTGTCCAGTCAAGGAAATCACACGTGTAAGACCTGGGTGCCGTATAATGTGCAGAAACAACGACAAGGAAGAAAGATGGGTGAATGGAACGATCGCAAAGTTCGTCAAGAAGATCAATGACGATAAGATTATGATCGAACTTGAGGGAGGTGACAAGCAGATTATGGAAAAGGTCGAGTTCACCGATTCCAAGTTCGAGTACAACTCAAAGACTGGGGAAATCGAAGCCAAGGAAACATCTTCCATGACCTGCTTCCCTATCGTTGTGTCTTATGCAATGACTGCACATAAATCGCAAGGGATCACACTTGACGAGGTGAAGATCGACATTGGTAAAGGTGCTTTCGACACAGGTCAGCTTTATGTAGCACTGTCACGTTGTCGGTCGATGCGAGGAATACAGCTTATATCAAACATGTCGATACGAGACGTGAAAGTTGATGATAAGATTTATGAATTCTATAAAAAAATGAGAGAAAACAATGGAGTACTTTAAGGTAGTAATTGCTTACCGTGCGTCAGATGATGAAGGTAAGCTGAAGAAATTCACCAAGCAGATCATCGTGAATTCCAAGAACTTCGCAGAAGCAGAAAAGGACGCTATGCACGCCTTTGGGGAAGCAGTTCCCGAAGGTCATGCCGAATTCGAGATGAAGTCCATCTCAAAGGTACATTTCGAATACATCTTCGGCATGGACAATCAACAGATCCTCCACCGCCCACAATGGTATAAGGCGACAGTAAAGACTGATTCTGAGAAGTTCCAGATTCTAATCTGTGGTGATAACAACATTTCTGATATCTCAAACGATATCTCCGAGAGAATGAGCAACGAGGTGGTTATTCCTTTTGGTGTGGTTCAAGTCACCTCCACCAACATTCTCACTGTAGAACTCACGGCATAAGCCATCAACCAATAACCACGACAAGATATTCTTGAAGGCACAGAGAGGTATTTCCGTTGCGCTCTGTGCCTTCAAGAATATAAAAAATCGATACAAAGTATGGGAAAAAGAAAGAAGATACAAGAAAAGTTCAAGAAACTGAGGAAGTCGGGGTGTCTTAAAGATATCGCATCGATCAGAAATACAAACCCCGAAATGATGGGCAAAGGGGTGACTATCACAAACATGGCAGACACCTTCAACCTCTTCGATTTCAAGGCAGAAAACATCAACATTCATGCGGTGGCCAGATCACTGTCGAATCAATGCAGATACAATGGATCGACGAATGGGTTCTACTCTGTGGCTCAACATTGCGTTCGTATGGCAGAATCCGCTTTGCTTGCATATGGTGACGTTCGACTTGCTCTCGCAATTCTGCTCCACGACGCTACAGAGTGCTACGTTTCCGATATCCCTTACACGTTGAAGAGGGAACTTCCCGATCATATCAAGCAGATCGAGAAGGATATCGAGAAGGTGATTTTCTCACACTTTGGTGTGGGTGAATACCTCGATTCAAAGCTTATGAAGTTCATCGACACACAAATCTGTAATGATGAACTCGAGTTCCTTCTTGGTCAGCAGATCGGCATTGACGAGTATCTCTCAGACAAACTCAGAGATCTCGACAATCGTGATTGGTCACGTGGTGGCATTTACCCATATCAAAAGCCAATCGTGTTCGAGTTCGACTATTGGTCTCCAGAGAAGGCATATGAACAATTCATCACACACTTCTATAAGTACACTTACCTCATCGAAAAGTATAAGGGAAAGGAAGTGTTGACGAAGTTTGGTGTTAACACAGAGAAATAAAAAACCTCCGCACTTATGATAGATCAGTTATTCGTATCAAAGTTCTCTCCGAAGAAGCTATCCGCATTTGTTCTTCCACAGAGAATTAAGGACATGTTCAAAGATGAAGATGATCCACTCAGACAGTCTATGATCTTCTATGGTCTTCAAGGATGTGGGAAGTCAAGTCTTGCGAAATACCTCGGTAAGAAGTACGTTTTCTTGTACATCAATGCATCGACAAACGGAAGAATTGAAGATCTTCGAGACATGGTCACAGAATTCTGTGATTCTTCCCCACTTATCTGGGATGATGGGGTGAAATCTGATCGAAAGGTAGTCCTTTTTGATGAGATAAATGGCGCATCCGCACAATTCTTTGAAGGTCTCAAAGGGTTCATGGAAGAATACTCATCAGTTATCTTCCTTGCAACAACGAACCACTTCCACAAGATACCAGATCCGATCAAGTCAAGAATGGTTTCGGTCGACTTCACACCTCAGAACAAAGAAGAAGAAGAACAGATCTTGAAAGGATACAAATCAAGAATTGGGAAGATCCTCGAAGGTTGTGGGATCGAGTGCTCGGAAGAAGGATTCGAAATGCTGATGAAGAAGTATTACCCAGATTTTCGATCAACCTTGAACTTCCTGCAGAGCGTCTACAACGGATCGAAGATAGTCGACAAGAACTCGATATCGTCCTATGGTGACAGATTCTCCGAAATCTACGACATGATTCTTGACAAATCGGCAAATCCTGTCGACATTCATAAGCTCCTCGGTGGTGACTATTCATCAATGGCTTCCGAAATCATAGAATCGCTAGATACTGACTTCATCGAATACATGACTGGGAAACTCGGTTCTTCGATGACATCTGCAATTCCCACGATTTGTATTGTGGTCTGTGATCATCTTTACAAACTGCAAATGTCGGTCGATCCTATGATCGTCTTGAAGTCATGTGTATTCACGCTAAACAACTATTATAAATCCCTGAAATGAAAGCCATGGATTCAATAAAAGTGAGACAATCACTTCTCAGTGTTTACAAGAAATACGGATTATCGTGTAAGTATGAAAGTTCATCAATATCTTCTGGGATTATGAAGATACACCAAGAGACCTGCCATAAGTTAGGAAGTGTCGTCACGAATATCACTTTCGACGACAAGTCCAACATCTGCACCATAACACATAACGATGGTGAGAAATGGTCTACGAAGTCATTCAGATTCACGTCATCTGAAGAATTCTTGTCATTGTACGACAAAACGATCGATGAGCTTCTGAACAAAAAGTAGGAAGACAAAAAAGAACGGTAGTTGGAAGATTGGTGATGAGCAATGCCTAAAAAACGTTGCTCATCATCTGTATTATAGAACTTATGTGGAAACTAATAATAACAACAAATCAATCAGTCAAACACTTATGGACAAACAAGAACTCGAAAAGATCGTAAAACCACTCTGTTGGAGAAGCTATGACAACGGAAGAGTTATCACCGCAGAAACAGTCTTGAAGTACAATCTGAAACTTGAAAAGGTAGGTGAATGCTACTTGGTTCACAGAATATACTCGGATAATGACTGCTTAGAGTATAACAAACCAGTCACGCTTCAAACTGCAAAAGATATCGCATGGACTGCTTATCTTCATACGATAGGTTGTATGATGGAAACTGTAACACAAGACGACAACGATAATGGCAAAGGCAAGAGTAAGTAAAGGAGCGTTTTCTTTTATCGATAAATTCCTCGATGATTGGCGCAAGGAAAAGGTAAGTGATGTCGATGAGGTCGTCGCATTTGTGAATGATTGTATTGACAAGCTACAGTCGTTGACAAACTTTGAAGTGTACTCACGAGAAACAAAAGTGTCTGATGGAACGTTCAATATAAGTTGCGAAATGGAGGGAGACGAATACGGATTCGTGAGAGTTTATGCAACGCTGTTCGACGATCATAGTTACTACGCATCTTTGACTTATATCGACAACGACACCCACGAGATTATCGATGGTCAGATATCAGTAAAGAAGAAGACGACAATGATCCAGAAGATGCAAGAGTTCGTGGAAAGTGTAGAACGTAAAATCGGGAAGTAGTTTATGGGATTTTTAAAGGCATTGAAGGATTTCGTGAACAAGAGAGGTGTTGTGAACACGAAAAGATCGTATGTTCACACAGATGATCTTCGTCTCAATCCTTCTTCTGAGCACCAAATATCAGAGGTCACAAAGTATGACATTGTACCTCATAACATGGTCGTGATAGCCACTCATGGAACTGGCTACTTTGTACGTAGTGAAGATTGTCACACATACAAGGAAACAAACACGACGTGCTATGACTTCATACTTGAGAATCAATATGATGGATCGTTTGTGGATATCGTCATAAACTACGAAAGTGATGGAAATGGAGAAGGGAAGATCTGTAACATTTCCATGGCGTACGAATATGAAAACGACTCATCAATCGAAAACGTATCGAAAGATGAAGCGATAAAGTTTATGGCTTCATTCCTACAAAGAACTCTGCTATTATGACAGAGTATGACACGAACGGATATGACAGACATATGACAAAGATGACAGACGTATGACAAAGATGACAGACGTATGACAATTTTGTCATGACAACGATAATTTGGCACGATTTTTGTTATAATTATTATGAAAGATCGATCACTCGGATCAATCAACTTCAACCCAACATAAACAACAACAATGACTATGACAACAACGGCAACCATACAAGACAAACTCGACAAGAACGTAGAGTTTGTTTGTTCATTGTACAAGGCACGATTCGAAAAGTCGAAGGCTGTACAAGACGAATCGTTATACCACGTAACGTACACGATCACCTGTGAAGATTCCCACACTATCATCTTCCACGCAAACCTCTTTCCGAAAATGTTCGGGATGGTCATCAATGATCTACTGAATAATAATGAATCTTCAATGATCGTGGAGACACTTGAAAACGAAGATGACTACGCAGAAAAAGTCGTGTCGACGCTTTCGGGTCTCATGTCTTACAAGAAATCAGAAGATGAAGAGGATCATTCTTCTGCAGACATGTACGACCTCGTAGGTTTTGCGGTTGGTGCAACAAAGAACGCCACGTGGGAACACAAATACGGAAAAGACGATATCAAGAAAACCTCATATGATCACTTCATCATCAATATCAACTATGAGGTGACAATGACTATCACACTTGAATATTGGGCAGATGGTCGTCCGTACGTTTCCGAAGTCGATATCCTCACGTTCACCGTACGTACTCTCAGTGGGACTTATGAGAAGAAGACACTCAACACTACGATATCGGACGCTATGCTTGAATCTGTCGATTTCATCAATCTTGCCAACAGGTTCTCGGGTGGTAGAATGATAAAATAGAAACCTCCGTCTCCGTCGAGATCGACATTGACGTTTTTAAATAACACAAGCAAGTGAAACCTCGTGATAACAATTATCACGAGGTTTCACTTTTTTCGAAAATATCAATATCAATATCGATCATCGATCATAATCATCATTATCAACATCCATCAATATGTTAGAGGTAGATTTAGCAAAGCTGGTAGTCTCTCATTTCTCCAAAGACTGTGAAGTGTATCAAGAAGTGAAAGCTTGTTCTTCACGTGTCATTGATATCGTGGTTCGTAGGAAATCGGGACTTATGGCAATAGAAACCAAAGTGACGTTGAATATGAAACTTTGGGAACAGGCATTCAAGAACAAGAAGTGGTGTAATTACTCTTTCATCGCAATTCCCGAGAACATCTATAGGAAATCTCGACGAAAGATGATCTCTGGTATATGCAGAGGTCTGAACATTGGTATCATTGTTGTAGATTTTGATGGAAATGTAAGCATTCAGTACAACCCTGCAGAAGAAATCCCCACACAAACCTTAAAGCTGTACGACGAACAGAAGTCGTTCGCTCTTGCAGGAAGTGGCGGTGTTCCATACTTTACACCATTTAAGAAGACCGTCTCCGAGATCAAGAAGTATCTCGAAAAGCATGGGAAGTCAGAACTGGTAACCGTGATCAAGTCTATTGATCATCACTACAAAACAGAGCAATCTGCAATACAGTCGATTCGAAATTATGCTTCCAAAGGTGTTTTAAAAGGTATTGTCTCGTCGGAAGACGGTAGGTATTTAGAGCTTTCCCAACCTTAAATAAGCAAACAATTCAAGAAAGACTATCCAATGAGTAACAATAAAAATGTTGTAATCTTTGAGAACCATAGCGTTCCAATGAATCGTGTAAATGAATCGTTGGAAACCGCAAATGGGGTCAAAGATTACGTCTTTGAGGGTGTCTGTGCTACCTTTAATGGGAAAAACGAAAACGCAAGATTCTACGATAGAGACGAGTATCTTCGTCATGTTGAATACCTTCAGAAGGAAATAGAACAGAACTCTCTGGCAGGATCTCTTGATCACCCAGATGGTGATGAAGAGGACGAAACGAAGGACATCTTCACCCCTAAAATGAAGGATCTGTCCCACCTCATCACAAAGCTTTGGTACAAGCCAGAGACTGATGAAGTCTGGATCAGAATCAAGCTTCTTGATACTGAATGGGGTAAGGATGCTAAGGCTTGTGTTGATGCTGGTATGCCACTGTTCATTAGCTCAAGATCATCTGGTTTCATTGACAAAGATGGGCGAGTATGGCTTGCACAAATTCACACATACGATATCGTCTACAGACCTGGGTTTGGTAACGCTAAACTTTCTCCAGTCCTCGAATCATTCGATGGAAAGAGCACATATCTCAGCGTCTACTCACGCCAGAAGGAAGTAGACAGCACTGAATCTGAAAATACTAATATGGAAAAAAAGACTTATAAACTAAGCGAACTCACAAAGGAAGATGTTCTCTCGCTTCTGTTCAATCCTTCGGTGAAGGGAGCTTATGATTTCACGAGTGATGTGATCGAAAAACTCGACGAATTCTTCGATTATCCAAAGTTTATCGATTACTTCAATGAAAACGATCCAATGCTTTCTGACGCAATCGTGAACTACTTCATGGATTGTGGAAGATACGTTTATGATGATGGTACTTCTTGTGAAAATATCGCCGACTTCATAAAGATCGAAGTTGGTCGTGCATGTGACGACTATTTCGCAGAAATCAAGCAGACGTTCAAGGACAACTTCGGGGATTTTGTTGAAGAAGGTGATGGAAAGGTAGACATCGATCGTTATGCTCGCATCATCGAAGAAAGCAAGAAATCAAAGAGAAATGTTCTGCGCAAGATCCAGTCGGTGAACGAATGCGAATCTGTGAAGTTGGTAGTTTCTGATTTCTGCAATGATCCTTCTTACGGATATGAAGATAAGTTCGAAGTCGCCAGAGAGTTCTTCGTCAAGTATCCCGAATATGGCGTAGTTGTCGATGATTGTTCTATGGAAGATGTTGTTCTTATCGCTTGTGATATGAAGAACGACTGCATCTATGACGAGATCGAGAACTCTGAAGTCAGAACCAAGAACGAAATCGCAGATGTCAAGCGTATTGTCAACAAGCTTTATGCTCAGATCAACCAAGACAGAGCAGAATATAAGCAGACGATAAACTCACTCGTTCGAAATGTAAACCAAGTCCTCGAAGAGTACAAGGCAGATATCGAAAGTGCATTCATCACGATTGATGAAATCCGTGACGATGTTTACAACATAATCTCATGGATCGAATCAAACAACAGTGCACTTGACAAGTCAGAGGAAGTTGCACAGATCTCCAAGAAGCTGGATGATGCTACCCAGAGCTTTAGTCAGAAGATTGGTGAAATCGAAGCATCACAGGATGCGGTAATGTCTCACGTAGACAATATCGAAAGTGATGTTTCCCTTATTGCCGAATCTGCAAACAGAACGAAGCAGATGGTGAAGGAATCTGCAACGGCACGAAAGATTGAAGATGCGACAAGCATTGGTTCAAGAATCAACAACGTCATCGAGACGATCAAGGCACAAACACCCGCTTTCCGTGTGTTTGAATCTGACGGTTCTCTCTACGTTCCTAACAGATTTGCAAAGAGTTATAACTCGCTCGACGAAGACCAGAAGACTTTCGTCAAGTCTGTTTTTGAAACAAAGAATCCGAGATCTAAATCGGAATTCTTCTCCATTTGGGATTCTCTCGGTCTTTAATGACCGAGAGAAATCTCTCCTAAATAACGAAATCAAAATTATAACAAAAGAAGATTTATATGACTAAGATAAATGAAGGTCTTCTCAACAGAGTGGTCAATGAACACTCTTCTAAGTTGAGAAAGCTGTTTAAGGACAGAGGTTATTCTGTCAATGAGTCTCGACTTCGTGATATCGCCCTCATGGCTCACACCAGAAAGATTTACGAAAGTGCTTCTAATGGTGCTAATGTCCCAGGTCGTGGTGCATTCTCATTCGGATCGGCTACTGAGCGTGGTTCTGCAGAAATGTTCGACAGACTCTTCACGGTGTTCGTAGACACTGCAGCTACTAACGTTGGTTTCGACCTCCTGCACGTAGCTCCTATGACGAAGAGCAACATCACGATGGTTGTCGCAGAACCAGTTTATGCTGGTGGTAAGAAGGAATCTGCAAATGGTAATCACCTGCAGGTCTTCCAGATCAAGGCAAAGACCACGACGAGTGCTGATCCTCTGAAGGTAGGTACGAAGTACGAAATCAAGGAAACTGGTGGTGCAACGAAGGTTGCTGAAGCCAAGTTCATCGGCATCCATCAGTACAATGGTAACTTCATCTTCGATCTCGTAAGTGTTGAAGCCACTCATAAGGACAAGGTTCTTGCAGAAATCCTCGAAAACGCAGAAATCACCTCGGGTAGCGGTAAGTGGGTTCTCAGTGGTAACACTGTAGACTACGTAAACGGCTTCACGAACTTCATCGCTGGTTTCTCGGGTTCTGGTCTTCAGAACAACGATCCTTTCCACGTTGGTCGTAACAACGGTAAGACGCTGTTCAAGCCAATGTCACGTGAAGTTGGTGAAACGCAGGGTGCACGTACTCTTGGTACGAAGATGTGGAACAGAACGTTCTCTGCAGAAACCTTCCACGTTGACCTCTCTCTGACGACGGAGCAGATTCAGGATGCTCGCATGGATCACGACTTCGACATGCTTGAATTCTCTGAAGAAATCATGAAGAATGACCTCGATCAGTCTATCAATGATCACATTCTTTCTATGATCTTCGCTTCGGGTTGGGATCATCACGTTGCTATCAACAAGCTCTCCAACATCAACCTCAACGCAAACTTCGGTACTGGTACTGGTGCAACGCAGGAATTTGTTGGTCTTGATGGTGAACTCAAGCAGATCTCTGGTGCAACCTCTGTTCTCCCTGCTGTTGGTGCAATCGCAGAAAACCTTTCCACCCTGCAGAAGAGAATCATCACGAGAATGTTCTTCGCTTCTACGATCATCAAGAATCGTGGTCGTGTAGGTGCAGGTAACACCGCTGTTGTCAATGGTACGAACTCTACGGCTATCCGTGACGTTCGTGGTTTTGCTATCGCCCCATTTGAAAACACGCTTCAGACGCAGTCATCCCTCGCCCACCTCGGTCAGTTCTACGGAATTGATGTCTTCGAAGATGGTCTGATGGATCTGAACGACTGCCGTGTGGCTGTCTTCAACAAGGGTGGTGAAAAGACCCCAGGTCTCGCATTCTGCCCATACATCCTCGGTGAAAAGGTTGAAACCGTCGCTGAAGGTACGATGGAGAAGAAGTTCAGACTTAAGTCTCGCTACGTTATCGCTGAACGTGGTTCTCATCCAGAAGCTCAGTACATGACGTTCGTAGTAGAAGGTAGCGACAAGCTCGTCTAAACGAAGCCACGAAAATACACTCTCCTTTTTTGAGGGGCTGATGAACCATCTTGAGGTTTGTCAGCCCCTCAAAGTGTTTCTAAAATATAAGAAACGTGGAGAAAAATGGTAACATCCATTTATGAATTAATATGGCAAAAACTATCTTTAACGGAAACGCAAAGAGTTTTTCAGAGATCAACCAATTCATAGGAAACTTTGATAAATCTGGTGGTCTGCTCTCTGAACACACAACAGCAGAAATCCGAGAATGGGTTCACACAGGTTCTTATGTCCTCAACGCCTGCATATCGGGATCAATCCTCAAAGGTGTACCTTCTGGCAGAATCATCACAATATCTGGTGATCCAAAGACTGGGAAATCCTTCGTTCTTCTGTCATGTATGGCACAGTTACAAAAGAAGGGTTATTTCTGCATCTACTTCGACACCGAGAACGCCACAAGCTATGACAGATTCATAGCACAAGGTGTTGATCCTCAAGGCGTACGTGTGATTGTACCAGAGACTGTGGCAGACATCACTGTACAGCTCACACAGCTCACACAATCACTGCTTGACACCAAGAAGGAATACGAGCAGAAGAACAAGAAGCTTTCCGAAGATGAAAAGCTCGAAATCCCAAAGGTTGCAGTTTTCATCGATTCACTTTCTGCACTGAACTCATCGAAGCAATTCTCCGATGCTCTAAGTGGTGAAATGAAGCAGGACATGGGGACAGTAGCCAAGGAAATCAAGCTTCTGTTCAACATGATCACACCTCGTCTTGGGAAGCTCGACATCCCAATGCTCTGTACTGCACATGAATACGAAGCCGATCAAGGGTATCAGAAAGTTCGTGTAACAAGCGGTGGTAAAGGGATCACTTACATGGCATCTGTTCTTGTATCTCTTCGTAAGAAGTTCGACCGAGATGAAAACAAGCAGAAGATGGGTGTCATTGTAACGGCAGGGATCAACGAATCTCGATTCTCGATTCACAGACCAGTAGAGTTTTACATCTCCTTCACAAAGGGGCTTAATGCTTACATGGGTTTGCAGGAATTCGTATCATGGAACATCTGTGGGATCGATCGAGGGAGAATGGTGGCGTATATCGACACTGCATCAGAGATATCGAAGAAGATCGGTCTTGACAAAACGAAGACTTACTCGACGAAGGAAATAGAACGAGAACTTGCACAGGCAAAGAAGCAAACGTTCTATCAATCTCTGTCATACGACCTCTACAATGGTCATATTCGAATTGTATCGTCAGATAACACGATCGTACTGCCCGACCTCGTACGTATGATGGAGCAAGATGGGTTTGACTTCACAGAAGATCTCGAAACAAAGACGATCAAGGACAAACTGATCGTGCACGGCATCTATTCTGATGAAGCAATGGCGAAGATGATCTCGAGCTATATCGACAGCGGTGATGCTTATATGGTCGGGAATGTGAAACTCGACGTTGCAAAGAATCAGAAACTCAAGTTCAAGAAGTCGATCATCCAGTCGATAAATGATAATTCTTACGAGGAAAGACTCGTGGAAGTCGAATCTGAACAGACGCAGGAAATCAACGAAAAGAAGGATCAGAAATTCGTATTCACCGAGAAGTTCTTCACAGAAAGATTCGAAGATGGAAAGCTTATCCCATCGTCTGTCGAGAAGGTCTGTTTCCCCACACCTACTGGGACTGAATGGGTAGTCCGACATCTCAACAAGTCCTTCAAGAATCTGGAAATCTTCAACAAACATGTCTTCACTGACGAAATCTTGAAAACGCTTGATGAGAAGGTCATGATTCCTCTGTTCTCTTACAGAGATAAAGAATATGAGGACATGGACGGTGATCTTTCAAACACCGATATTGAAGAACTTTCCGAAATGGACAAGATTATGAGCGGATTATGAAAATCGATGAACTCGTAGATAAGCAGGATCTGAAGATAAAGCACATCTCTGGTGAATATCTTCACTATACGAACCACTCGATAGATGATGTCGTTTATGCTATCTTATCGAAAGGTAGGAAATCGATGAAGTTCAACGATATCGTGAAAGTGTTCGGTGAAGAGAAACGTGATCAACTTTGGTCTCTTGTGGACGATATGGTCTCGCTTGATTATGCTTCCGTTATAGGCGAAGAAGACAAGACGATTTCTCTCTTATAAAGAATGTGGGGGCTTTTCTGGAAATAAAAAGCAGAAAGCCCCCACTAACTATCTTCAAAAATTACAACAAGAAAATGGCTGTTGGATTTGGTCAGAACTTTGAGAACATAGCTTACGTTTACATAAACTCACAACCTCACCTTTGGAAATCTGTTGATCATGAGTTCTTCAAATCTCCAACTCTGAAGGCACTATCAAAGCTCACCAAACAATTCTACGAAAGATTCCACGAGCAGATATTCTCTCCCGAAAATCCAAGTGTAGAGCAGATCGAATATCTCGTAATGGAAGACAAAAAGTCGTTTATGATTGACTTGAACATGTCAGAGGACGACAATGCGAAGACTTTCATTGCGAACGCATCATACATCATCAAGACAAACATAAAAGCATTCTCTGAGGAATGGCTTGACGAGACTGTTGGTGCATGGATAATGTGGCAAAACAACCAGCGAGCATATAAAGAATCAATCTCTTATATGCAGACACAGAATATCACACCCGAGAATGTAAAGGAAGTGATCTCCAAAGCACGAGAGATTGTGGTCAGAGGTTCATCTCTATCGTTTGGTGATGAGGAGGTCTTTGACTTCTATGATCCTCAATCTCACAAGCAGATTTCCGTGGAAGACTACATCGACACTGGCTACGAGATGCTCAACCAGATGCTCACGGAAGACAGACATAACGGATTCATACCTGGTACTCTCAACATGTTCATGGGTTCTACAAACTCTGGGAAATCGGTGATCCTTGGTAATCTTGCACTCAACATTTCAAGATCGGGTAAAAACGTGTTGTTTGTATCTGTGGAAATGTCAATCCCAAGAACTTTCCGACGAATCGGCTCTAACGCTTTTGACATTCCAATATCGGAATATGACACGTTCTCAAACGACGACGCACTTCTATCAGAATCTATACAAAAGTTCAGAGCAAAGAACATGAACATTGGTGTACCACCAGGCAAGTTCCTCGCCTTGAAGTTCCCAAAGACTGGTGTCTCAAACATTTATGGAACTGCAAAGCGACTGGAAGAGAAGCATGGGATAAAGTGGCATGCAATCGTAATTGACTATTTCACGGAACTACAAAACGATCACGGCACGGCACAAGATAAAACGTATCAATACCACAAGCAAAATGCTGATGATCTCTACCAAATGGCTTCAGAGACGAATTGGTGTGTGATAACTGCCCATCAGTTAAATCGAGGTGCTTTGAACATGTCCGATATGACACTTTCATCTGTTGCTGAATCTTACGGTATTGTTTACAGATGCGATAGTGTTATCGGGATGATTGCCACTGAGAAGATGCAGGTCGAACACACGATGTACATGAAGAATCTGAAATGTCGTGATTCGAAATACAAGAACTTCTTCGCAAAGTTTGATACAGAATTCTCAAAGATGAGAATCATAGAAACTGGGGAACTCATAAGCCCAGAAGATTATCAGATCTTCACATAGGTCTCCGAACTCAAGGAAGGTACTTTCCTTGCACTCTGATGGTATTGGTGGTACTTACATAGCATCGAAGGCAAGAAAGCCCAAGGAAAAGGCAAAGAGAAAGCCCAACAACTTCTATCAAGTTGTTGGGCTTTCTCGTTATTAATCAATGATTATTGGTTGATGGATGGTTTTTATTTCCCACTTCCTTCTTCTTCATCGTCTCCTTTCCAAAAGTCACGTTTTACACACTTTAGTCGTGTATAAAAACCTCTATCAGACCTGTAAACGTAAGAAAGATCATCAGAGACGTATTGGCCAGATAGCATGTTGTCGAATCTGATCCCTTCTTCTCTGTCTCCTGCTCTGTCTCTCTCTTCTCTTTCTCTTTGGATAAAAATTGGGATCTGTTGACATACACGAACGTAGTTGTTTATGTCCATCAAGTGACACTCAAGACCAAATCGTGAAGATGACTTTCTTTGTAGGAGGTTTGACATCTTTGAGAAGTAATAGTTCTTGTGAACATTTTCGGAATATTGCTCGATGAAGTTCACTGATTTATGAACCGTTCGATCGGTGAGTTTGTGGCTATCACCTTCAGTTTCCAAGCTCTTTTGGAAGAACTCTTTATATTCCGAGGAATCGTGATCATAATAATGACAGCTTATTTTGTTACCGTCTTCTGTCATATCTCCGATAGAGTTCACAACACGATAATACGAGATTCCGTTCTCTGTCAAGAGCTTTATGTTAGCATTTGACAAGAAGAATGGTGTCATCTCAGATTTTTCCTCATCACTCGTATCGAAATCACGATCACCATACTTCAGTGATTCTCTTACTTTTCGAAGATCGATATCAATATCAAAAAGCTCGTTGACCTCGACAACATTTAAGTAGTAATACTGATCAACAAAAACTCTGAAGAAAGATTTATCGTCTTTGTACATTGAAGGTATGAGATCAGTCTGCAGGAACTCTTGAATGGTGATGTTCGGACAGATCCTCGTCATCACGTCATCAGTTTTCGTGTCGTTTGATGCAAATCCAAGACCGAACATTTTTGCAATATCTTGAAGTGTATCAAACGAAGATTTCTTCCCGAACGATTTCACAAGATCATGGTGGAAATCTTCTATTTCAAGAATACCAAAGATCGTGATTCTCGCATTTTCTGATCCAGATGAAGATGACGAGTTTATGATTCTGAAGTTCTGTCTTATTGGTTTGAAGTCTTTGTTATCGGAACGAATGAACAACTTTAATACATCATCTGTCAGAGTTCCATAATATCTCATCACCCCGAAAGTGTCTTGGAGAGTACAAGAAATCGTAGGTAAAAAAGACTTACCAATTGAAAGTTCAAAGCTCTCAATTGAACCGTGGTCAAATTGGAATCCATTGATATCAATAAACGGAGCGTATCTACCGACACGCTTCTTTGTTTCTACTGGGATATCCTTGATATCTGGGATTTTTATATCACCATGCTTCTGGATATCAATGGAAGGATCAAAAATAACGACTACTTCTTTCATCTCTTCTCACCCTTGAATTCGCTCTTGGGAATCTGTTCGATTATGGTCGACATTGCGATATCGGTCGTACCGTTATAACCTTTACGGAAGTATGAGAACTTTCGACGATGAACGTACATGTTCGACATAGAATCGACCCTATAAAGTCTCCAGCCCGATTCGGCAGACCATTCACGTCTCCCACGTCTTCCAGATTTTGAAACAGATCGAATCTTCACTTTTCCTCGGAGGTTATCTTCTTTGTCTGTCGATGCCACCATCCACGCACGGAGATATTGACGAATCTTGCCGTCGACAACTGAATAACCATAACAATAGGGTTCTACAAATCTGGGACCTGGGAGCACACCGTCGTCATCTCGAGAATAGTAGAATTGTACGTAGTATCTTTGCCGTATAGCAGATTGTAGAACACTTCCGTTTATCTCTCCAATCCCCTCAAAGATCTTCAATTTCTTCATACCTGTCGAATATACATTTCGTTATTTACAAATGTTTCCGAAATACGGTCAGAACGAAACTCTAAATAACGAAACTCGTTCTGATGAATATCAAGAAACTATACGACAATATAGCCGACGGCAATCTTACAACAGGTATTGTCGATGATCTCTTATGGAAAGATGCAGAGAGGATCAAGACTGGGAAAGACAGACCACAAGACCTTGATTCACTGCTGGAGATGTACTCAAAGTGGTATCTTTCGAAGAAATCACTGATCAGAATCGAAGATCCAACATTCCTCTCTTTTAAGATAATCATCGATTGGACATCACCACTTTTTAGGAACAACGACAAGCGTGTTCAAGTGAGGAAAGAGAAAATGGGAGGTGGTGAAAGTCTGTCGTATTACTTAGAATCGGTAAACCAGACTTGGAGAAAGGAAAAACTTCTGAGTTTCCAAGGAAAGATGCGAGAACTGATGACCAATCGATTCCACTACATGAAGTCAATGGATGGTCTTGGAAGTTTTTGGAAGATACAGCCAAAAGTCGCATTTCTCCCACAAGAGATAACGATTAGCACGATAGAATCGATGGACATGTTCATATCTTCGATGGCAGATGACTATCTTCATGCAACGTACGACTATCAGAACATGAAGAATGTTGCACCGATCAATCTTCGACGGTTTGATATGATTATTGTTATCCACGAAGTCAGAAATATAAAGTCGCTCCTCTCTAACTATTTCAATAATGATGAGAAGTACAAGAAGACAATGGAAGAACATGGCGGTGAATCTGAGAGATTCATAAAAGACAAAGATGGGATGGTCTTCCTCAATCCTTACCTCGGAACTCATGCCTACAAGTTCACAGATTGTGAGTTCGACTTTTCAGAAACTTTCTCCTATCTTTCCAGTGTCTCCAATGAAGGAGGTAAAGAAGTGTCCACAAAGTTCAAGATATCGCTTGGTCGTATGGACTTCAGATATCACGACCTTGATGTCTTCTCAGAATCGGCAAGAAAGAAGAGATTCCTTGAGGAAGTAGAACCACACGTTTATCAGAGATCAGACAAACAATCTGAAATCTCGAGAGAGGTCAGAAGATTTACCGTCGGTGGAGAAAAATCTTCATCTTCGGGGATTGGTGATATTCTCAAGAAGGTAGCAATTGAAGAAGCTCGCAAAACATCAGAAGCTATTACAAGAGCAATTGATAATCAGATCAAGGGGACTGTTTCACATGCAACAAAAGCTCTGAAGAAGAAGCTTGATGAACTTGAGACCGAGTTCAGACCTTCCAACGTTGCAGGAAGATTCGCAAACAAACAAGCAAAGAAAGCAGGTGACTCGGCAAAACGTGCAATCGATAAAGTAGAATCGGGAGCAGATACCGCAATTTCGAAGTTGAAGGCTTTTATGGGTGACACAGGTAGTGCAGGGAATGATAGTGAACAAGGTGGGCAGATCATCAAGAGCCATAACGATCAGTTCGGCACATCAAAGGAAGAGACTGCAAAAGCACTGAAGTCGATAAAGGAGAGTTCCGAATTCGAATTCCCAAGACACCAAGAAGATGATACTCGTGAACAGCTCCGTGAAATAATAACCGAGAATAAATCGAAGTTTGAATATGTTCGATCTGTTCTTGAAGAATCGATGAGACAAAATGGATAACTACAAGGTACTTCATAGAAGAAAGACAAAGCTGAAGAATCTCGGGTACGATTATCGAGGAAAGATCATGCAAAGATCGCTTTCGTCGATAATCTACCTTAATGAAAACGTCGAAGGATTCTTGGGGTATATCGAAGACATAATGACGCATCTGGTCTATTCAGTGAAATCTATCAAGAAGAGAGTGAACTTCCTTGTCGATAAAGATGAAGACCACATCAATTAAAGACATCCTCGGTGAGGATCTTTTCAAGGAATATGAACGTGTGATGAGGAGCACGGCAGAAGTCGACATGTGTAAGATACACTTCGATGAGATTCCTGCATGTCCTCTGGAAGGATGTCACTTGACGATACCTTCCGACATAAAGCCTGTGATTGACAAGTCGTTATTAGACGCTGTCGACAAACTCACAAAGCAAGAAGAACCACCATTTTCAATTGATGAATGTTTGTCTTCGATTAGTTCTACTATAAGTAACGTATCTACAAGAGTAGAGAAAGATAAAGGAACAATTCGAAGAATACTTGAACTTTCCAAAGATCTGTCTTTGATTTATGCTTGCTCTTTTATCCACGAGAAATCTTTAAAAGATAGATCGAAGATAACTGGTCTTGAAGCGGGTATCCCTTCGAGAGTTTATGATGTGATTAAAAATGCCCATCAAAAATCATCATCACCAATAGAGAGAGTTGAAGATCTCTCTCGAAAACTCAACTTTGAGAGTTTGGAGAAACTTCTCGAATCTCTTGATTATGCTCTTCGTATATTCAACAATTGTACAAACAGCAAGAGGAAGTACGATTCGAAGAATGCGATAAAGATCTTCGGGAAGAAGGATGGTAAAAAACTGAAGTCGAGAATCTTCCATCAGTCTTACGTAGAACACTTCATTATAGACTTTTGTAACAAGTTCGTAGTTTTCGATACAGAACTCAAAGAGAAACAGATCGTGGATGATCTTCGAGCGGTGAAATGTGTAATACAGTCAATGATCGGTGACGAAGGTGTTAAAGATCAATCGAACATCAACACTAACACTAATCAAGATGCTGATATGTCTTTACGTGAAATCTCCAGAAATCCAAAGGCTTATGACATCACAAAGCCTGCATATTGGAGAAAGTTCACGAGTTTCTTGAACATTGTCTCGGTGATCCCTACGTATTGGACAACTGGTATAATCCTTCCACCTTCCACACCTATCAAGCTTCCGATCATCCACAAGTTCATGGTGGTCATTCCTGCAGTCATAATTGGGAAGATCTTCGTGATATGGCTAACTATCAATGGTGTTGTGGTTTTCCCCACGATGCTTGAAATAGACCTTAATCGAAAAGTCTCGTCCACATGGAGGATTCTCTTCCGTGGAGGATCTGTGAAGATAAAAGACAATGGAGGATCGATTGTTATAAACACAAACTTAAAGACGGAGACGGAAAATGGAGGATCTGCAATAGTCGACACGAATCCTTCCGAATTCCAATCTCTTGCTATACAATCTGACGATTTCCCACCTTTTGAGAGAATGGGAATGAATAATTTACAATTCATAGCTTTCCTCAACGAAATGATGAGGAAGCAAGTGCCTTATATGGGCTTCCCTGTGTAGTTAGAAAGAAAACAGAAGATGCTTCAAAATCCTAATCCGAATAACGTCAGAGGTTATAAACAAGGTTACTACATTCCAATCAATAAGGACAAGTTTGTTGGTCATTTGAATAAAGAAGGTGTTCCGTACAGATCATCTTTGGAACTCAAGTTCATGAGACTTATTGATTCGAATCCGAATGTAGAAAAGTGGACATACGAACACCCCGACACAAAGATCTCATATTTCGATCCAATGATGCAAAAACAGAGGACTTATTACCCAGATTTTTGGATGCAGATGAGAGTGAAGGGAGAACTTAAAACGTTCCTCATAGAAGTAAAACCCTACTCTCAAACCCAGATTCCGAAGAAATCTACAAGGAAATCGAAATCGACATATAGTAGAGAACTACAGACAAATCTGAATGTTGAAGTAAAGAGAAGATCTGCAGAAAAGTTCTGTGCAGAGAGAGGTTGGAAATATCTCTTTGTGACAGAGAAGTTCTTCAAGTGAAGGATACCTCTTCTGATTAAAGAGAGGTACTTTCCTTGAGCTTGGAGGTACTTGGAGGTACTTTCACCCCACCGATAATTCTCGAATGCAAGGAAAGTACCTCTCTTTAATTCGACAAACCAGAATAACTTCGAAGGTTGATCTAAAGACAATCCCGATATACAGAAAAGGCGACAACTCTCTAAATCGAGTTGTCGCCTTTTCAACAACAAAAAGTGGTATCACATACGATGTTGTCCCTCATTGATTCGAACAAAGACTAACAGAGCCAAGGTCTGTTGTGCTACCATTACACCAAAGGACAATTCGAATGTCCCTCCGCCGTCTACTACGTTCAAGGGACTGATGGGTGATGGATGGGACTTGAACCCACAACCAATAGAACCACAACCTATTGCTCTAACCAATTTGAGCTACCATCACAGACGTAGTGAGAGGTTTCGCTCCTCTGAATATCTTCATCAAGAAGCACTACGTTTGATAAAAAGGTGGCGAGTTGTCCATACTCTTCTCAGTCTGGTAGGATTCGAACCTACATCATCTAAGAACCACCTTATAGGAATTTCCGATTATTCTACAGACTGAACAACAAACGATAATGAAGATTCAAAATGCTGAATATCTGCAAATCGGAAACTATGATTGATTCATCTTTTAGACAGCTATGGACAATACCGAATGGGGTATCAAACCAGTAACTTGAAGATTTTTATAGATTGCTGTAAGTCCATAATCTAAAAGACGTTTTTTCTATCTTTTTCGTCGAAATCTTTACTGCAGACGTTATCTATGAGCCAATTATGAAGATTCTGTTTGCTGTGTGTCTACAGATCCCGACATTAAGAATTCTTTAAAAGAACGCTTTGTGAATGATGACTTCCCAGTGGACTACGTAGTTTTAGGAGCAATTGCATAGTAATTTGCTGTGAATCCAATAGATCATCATTTTGAGGAAGAACAGGGATTCGAACCCTGGGAACCTTGCAGTTCAACGGTTTTCAAGACCGTCGCAATCGACCACTCTGCCACTCTTCCAATATTGAGAAAACGATGGAAATCAGACTTACACTATAATCCCGAAACGTCACGATCTCGATCATCCAACCCCGTGGAAATCAGTACCACTTAGAGATTTAGCTTTAGAAAGTTGGACGACTTTCATCGATTTTCTCAAGCACCTTTTTTGTTGACAACCAGCAACTTAGGAGATAACACCCATTAGAGCAATGACCTTCCCATATTCATAGGTCTTCTCTGGATAGAGTTGATGTTCAATATTGCGATGCCTTCTCAAAATCCCAACCCTATGAAAGACTTCTCAAAGACAACCGTTGTATATCGTTTCAAACGGTACTAAGTCGCTTTTTCTTTTTATTTTTGCGAAGAGAAGAGGGATCGAACCTCTCTGATCTTTATGGCTAGATCATCAGACCTTTTTCTGAATCTCTTCATAAGTCTTATTATTTGATCTTCTTATCGGTTTCGTTTCTTTTTTATGTCCGTACAATATAAGCATCATAACCATACTGCAAACCATCAAAATAAGAGCTTATGTATTCATAACAACCTCGTAATGTTAGATATGCGTAATAGTCTGATCTTGAATTGTAGTTGCCATTTTGATAGCTATAACAAGCATTGGAGAAGTTGCTTATAAGCCGTTCCAATTTGGCAATGGTTTCATCAACCTCTTCAGACGACTTCCAACGTAAGTGACTTAGTTTCACTCCTATAATGAAATCATCGATTTCTCGTTGATTTCTTTTTATCGTGAGCTTAAACTCATAGGGGCTGTCATAAGGATCGTCTTTGATATGTTCACGTGTCTTTGTTGTTGTTATTTCAACTTCAAACATCGGTTCTCCATCGTAATATATCGTCTGTACAGATTGGAATATCTTGATGTTTGTCTTGTACACACCTCTATCAAGACCTTCATAAAACTCTGTAGGGCTAATCATTGATCTCTGTTTGATCAGTTCATTTAGTCGTAGTTTGTTTCTTCTTGATGATCATTCTAAAATAAGTCTGCTCGCCATTCACAGACAAATATTTCCCGTCGTTTCCCCTTCTGGATGTCACAATCTCAAATTGTTGAGGATTGAATTTATACAAGAATGTTATCGGAACCCCCATGCAACCATTGTAATCTCGTGGTATATCCTTGACCCTATCGACATTTATACCATCATAATTGTCGTATTTGGGATATTCATGTTCGTGTCCATAGTAGTTTTTTGTAAGCGGAATATCTTCATGTCGCATAGAGTGGTTCAAATTCGTAAACCACAGACAATTATTGGTGGGCGTGATCATATTACCAGATTCGTCCATCCATGTTTTTTTCATGTAGGGTTCATAATGGGCTGGTATGATAAACCCAGAAAATTCGTTCCCACGATTTACACCAAGCCATGCCTTACCATCTTGAACGGATTTGAAGATTTCTTTGTTGGTGATAGAATTGATATTCCCAATAATGAGAAAGAGCTTATCGTATCTGATCAGTTGTGTCATATATTCACGGAACAACGAAAATGGTGGATTTGTAACAACTATGTCAGATTGTTCCAGCAAATCGATACTTTCTTGACTACGAAAGTCGCCATCACCATTGAAGTAAACAACATCAGCTGTCTTTGGATCTGTATCGACGAGTTCTGTCCCTGTGTATTCAAAGAAAAAACCACGACTGTTTTCCTTATAACAAGATGCAATCACCTTCCGAAGTCCCAATTCTTTGAAATTGGAAACGAAGTATTTGAAAAAGTTACTCGTCAGAGGATCATCACAATTGCAATACACAACTTTCCCTTTAAAATGGCTTTCATAATGTCGCAATTCTCTTTCGATATCAATAAGTTGCGTATAGAACTCGTCGTTCTTTTGCTTTCTAGCATTACGAAGTAACTTGCTGGTTGTTGCCCTTGCCATATTTCCGTCTTTTAATATAAATCTTCAGAATAGAGAATCGTCTTATCTTTTACATCTTCTATTTGATCAGCTTCTTTAGCTATCTTACAAACTTCATACCTATCAACAAATATCACTTTAGAAGTGTAGAAGCCTTATCGTATGTGAAAAATCTGCGTTTTATCCAGTTCTCACTTCTTGTTTCAACCTGCCATTACTTTTTAGGAACACGAGGTTCGGTCATCCATAAGAGGGCAGTCCGCAAGCGTAAATTCGGTGCTACGAACACCTACTCGATTTTTTATATGTTAGACAGTTTGAAGTTTTCTTTGTCCTTCAATGAGAATGTTCTTCGAAGCGTTTATATCTCTGTCGTGATATTCACCACATTCGGGACAAGTCCAAAACCTATCACCGAGTTTCAAGTCTTTCTTCTTGTAACCACAACATAAACAAGTCTTTGAACTTGGATAGAACCTATTGATAAGAACAACTCGCTTATCATTCATAAGAGCCTTATATTGCAATATCGACTTGAACCGATAAAATCCAGACTCTTGGATAGCATTCGCAAGATAACGATTTCCAAGCATCCCTTTAATATTCAAGTCTTCCATGAACACCACGTCGTATGATTTGAGGATCTCGTTCACAACTGAGTGGATGTAGTTCTCTTTCTTGTTCGTTATATTCGCAATCACTTTTGCAAGTCTGATTCTCTGTTTGTTCCTATTGTTTGAACCTTTGACCTTTCTGGATAGTTGACGATGAAGTCTTGTGATCTTCTTTTCCTCCTTCTTGAAGAAGTGTTTGTTTTCAAACACAAATCCATCAGAGGTTATGACGAAATCTTTCACACCAAGATCAATACCGACTTGCTTGTTGGTCTTTTCAAACTTTACAAATTCTGCTTCGGGAATGTCGATAAGGATTGATAAGAAGAAATTCCCACTCTTGGTTTTCGAGAGAGTTGCACTTCTTATGTTATCTTTGTACTTCTGTAAGCGTTTGTGATACAAGTCAGAACAACGGAATCTGAGTTTTTGAAGAGAAGTGATTAGTGTTATATGTTTCGTTTCGAAAGTGTTCCTCTTTGAAATAGCATTACGAGGAAACAATGCTGATTGTTTGTCTTTCTTTGATTTAAACTTTGGAAAGCCTTTATGATGATTGAAGAAGTTTTGATAAGCACCGACCATCTGTTTGATTGCTTGGTTCATCACCTTTGTGTTCTGTTCTCTCAACCAAGCATATTGTTCATCTTTCAACAATGATCCGTGGAAATATTTCGATAGATCGCTTTCGCTTAGGTTTGTCTTGTCCGTTTCATAAGCCTTTTGTTTTCTATCGAGCATGTGATTATAGACAAAACGATAAGCACCAAGAACCTTGTTGAGTTCTTGTTCCTGCGCTTTGTTTGGATATAACCTTATTTTAATCGCTCTAAACATGCCTATGATTGATTATCCATTACAGATCTTTTTCTTCTGCTAATATCCTATCGAATTCCAATCTCAGACAGCGAAGATAGCCGTTCATGTATTCATACTTAGTCTGCTGGAAGAACTTCTCATCTGGTGTCAACTTCTCAAACTCTAAAGATTGGATGAAATCGAGTTGCTTCAAAGTGACTTCTTTGAACCTTTCATAGCTCTTTAAAGCTTTCCGTCTCCTCTGTCCAAATTCTTCAAACATAACCTATTAATCATTAGAGATTTTTGTAACAGCACCGAACTTCTTCAACTTTTCTGCAAGATCAAGGACATCTTGATCGTTCTCTGATTCATATAGAACTGGTTCATTCTGACGGACAAGTTCCATGGCATAACTCAAAGAAATCTTTCGATAATCCATCAAGCACTTTATAACTTGAAGAGGTGCTTGACCTTTGTCTATGAGAATCAGCTTATACATTTTGCTTGTTTTTATTTTTAAAAAGTGCTTCGTGAAGGATTCGAACCTTCATCAATTCCGTCGAATCGCTCTGGCCATTGAGCTAACGAAGCCCTCATAGATTCCCAGTTTTAACGGAAACTGTGGCGGACTATGAACCCCTGCGTGAAACCGCACTTGAACTTCAACCAAGATCTGTACGTACTTTAACCCAAGTGATAGGTTTTGAACCCTAATTGAAGCAGAACTATTCCCATTCTGAGAGGGGACGTTATCAACTTAAAAATTGGTGAAACGTCCTAAAGTCAACATCGGTACGCCATGAAGGATTTGAACCTTCGACCGCCAAGGTATAAGCTTGGAACTCTAACCACTGAGTTAATGGCGCATTTTCATCTTTCTATTTTCTTATTGATGGATCTTTTAGAACGTTTTACTGTATCCAAAAACGTCGGAAAGATCTCTCAGAGAATCATTCATAAGTATCTCGTGGACATTGTTGTAAACCGTACCAAGAAGATTCGATCCTCTCCATTTCGATTTATCAACTATACGAATATCAGTTTCAGAAAGTCCACATCCCCAGATTTTGTCATAAGGACTGGCTTCTACAAACTCATAACCTTCATTAATTAGTTGTGTGTAGTGATCTCTGATTTTCTTTGAAGATCTTAGTTTCATCAGTACCACAAAGAGCATCACATCATATCTGACAGATGACCAACGACCATCATTGTAGTTTCGAACAAGTCTTCCAAGCTCTTTACAAAAACGTGGGTTATCAGAATTCTTGAGGATCTGCATTGCGATATCTTCGTCTCCGAAGTACTTTGCTTTCAAGAACATGAACAATGATTCACCGCAATGGAAAACAAGACCATTATAGTTGATCTCGGATTTATAGAAGTTGCTGTAAAAATCCGAACCAGTGAAGAAAGTCACCAATTTATGATCTTTGAAAATCTTCATCGTGTCTCTTGTTCTTTTTTTGTGATTCCAGTGGGGCTTGAACCCACAACCCCTGCATTAAAAGTGCAGTGCTCTACCTGTTGAGCTATGAAATCTAAACCATTGTTCTAAGCGAATCTCTTCAAGTGAATGATTAATCGCTTCGGTATTCTTATTGTGAATGTCAAGATATTAGTTTCAATGATAGTTACCAACAGCTATTGGAGATTATCAACAAATATTAGCAGTTCCCATGCCAAGAAGACCCCCCCCCGATGAATTGATTCTTTTTTATCAAAAAGAATCAATTCATCGGGGGGGGGTCTTCTTGGAGATTATCGTTTATGGGTGAAGATTGAAGATTGAAGATTGAAGATTGAAGATTGAAGATTGAAGATTGGCTTCCGCATATTGAAGAAATGTGTTAAAGTGTATTATCAACTGATACGCTTTAAAGGAAGGTATTTTCCTTGCGCTCTGAGAGGTTCAAGAATATGAAAATAGCGGAGAATAGATCAGAGCGCAAGGAAAGTACCAAGGAAAGCCAAGGAGACATATCCTTTGGAATGATGGGTTTCTGTCGGGAGACAATGACTATTTCCAAGGATTATGAGAAGACTATGACAATAATGGAGGACAATGGAAGATTATCAATGACTTGAAAGACAATGGTTGGAAAATGACTGATTTTTAGAGGATTATCAGAGGACTATCTTTTGGAAAATGGTTGGTGATTATCGAATTAAAGGAAGGTACTTTCCTTGTCCTCGAAGCTATTCGAGAATATGAAAATAGCGGAGACCATACTCGAGTTCAAGGAAAGTACCAAGGAAATCCAAGGAGACATATTTTCGAGGATTATGGTCTCTGTGGCTAATGGGAGGAATATCTTGGAAAGAGAATATCAGTTTAAAGGTGTTAAAAGGTGTTAATCTGTTCGGGGATTTAGTGAAGGTCTTTTTTAAAGTTTTACGCATGCGTTTTTTAAAGTTTTACGTGCGTGCGCTTTTTTTTGGAGTTTCACGCATGCGTTTTTTAAAGTTTCGCAACACGCACCTGGTACTTTTGGTTTAAACTGGAGATTTAAAAACATGCGCACGACATGTTTCTGCGCTCAATGTATGGTTTGGGGCAGCCTGGCTTGGCACTATCGTGCCAAGGCTGACCCCAAACCAGTTGTAAATACTTTGTATTTACGATAAAACTGGAAAAAAATAACGCATGCGTATACGGGTATACACGGGAATTCGCGCGTTTTTTCAAAGTTTCGTGTATACGCACGGTTTGTCGGCAAATTCCGAGATTAGTCTGATTATCTTTCAATTTCAGTCTTTCAATTTTCAACTTTCCATTCAAAATCAGTTAACAATTCTTAACAATTCTCTGTTCTTGGAATGATTATCTTTCAATTTCAATCTTTCAATCTCTCTTTGAATAATCATCCATTGTCTTTCCAAGAATCATAGTCTTTCCAAGAATCATAAATATCTCGGGAATCATCAATGGTCTCTTTCAATTGTTCTGGTCTGTTCTGGGATTAAAAAGACTAATTTTGATTTTCAACTTTCCCTTTCCACAATAAAACCATTTAGTGATTGTCTTTTGTCTTCAAAACGATTATCATTAAAGGGGCGGAAATCTATGATTCAGACAAAAGTCATCTTCTATTAACAAATCTTTAGAGAATTCTTTCAATCTTTAGAGAAATTTTTCAAAGAGACTATGACTTTTTCTATTGTCTTTGATAATCTTTTCACGATCCTCTATTGTCTTGGTGATTCTTTGATGATCAGTCATTGTCTTTGATTATGGTTGATTGTCTTCCATAGTCTTCTGATAATCACTGACAATAGTCATTGTCTTCCGACAATCATACCACCATTCAACAGAATACCTCTTCTGATTACAGGAAGGTACTTTCCTTGCGCTCTGATCCATTTTCCGCTATTTCTATCCCACCGAATGTCTTCGAGGACAAGGAAAGTACCTTCCTTTAATTCAACCATTCTCAACCATTTTCTGGTAGATCATCTTCATAATCATTCAAAGAACCAGTTGTGAAGACGGTCATCATTGTCTTTCCATAATCCTTTGATGGTCAGTCATTGTCTTTGATTGTTTTCCATAGTCAGTCATTGTCTTTGATTATGGTCGATTGTCTTTCCATAGTCTTCTCATAATCCTTCGAAATAGTCATTGTCTCCCGACAGAAACCCATAATCCTCGAGAATATGTCTCCTGATTACAGGAAGGTACTTTCCTTGAACTCGAGTATGGTCTCCGCTATTTTCATATTCTTGAATATCTCAGAGCGCAAGGAAAGTACCTCGTCTTAATTAATGAATCAGAACTATTGTCTCTTCATAGTCTTCTGATAATACTTCAATAATCGTCCATTGTCTTTCAATAATCAGCCATTGTCTTCCGATTATGGTCGATTGTCTTTGATGATTGTTGATTGTCTTTGATGATTGTTGATTGTCTTCCATAATCAGTCATTATCTTGGATAGTCTTCCATAATCCTTCGAAATGGTCTATTGTCTTCGGATGATGACCCATAGTCCCCGAGAATACCTCTCCTTGGCTCTCCTTGGTACTTTCCTTGCATTCTGATACACTTTCCGCTATTTTCATATTCTCGGGCTATTTCGAGGACAAGGAAAGTACCTCTCTTTAATTCACAACTCTGTGACCATTTCTCCAGCCAATTTTCTGATTATTGCTGGAAGGTCAATGTTTGGATACAGATGTGGGGAGAAGAAATCAAACTTCTCCCCACATTCTTCTTTTTGATTTGTAGGTTTCTTTTCTTTTAGTGAATGGTTCTTCTTTTAAGGAAACTTTCGTTGATTTCTCTGAAAAGTGATCTTGATTTCTTGTCCAAGTTCAATGGATCACGACAATCGTCGATTATGAAGAACTTCGAAGGTGTCTTCACAAGGGATTTCGACATGATGTAAGAATGATAAGTTTCATCAACTTCGTGATTTGCGACACGGATCTGTCGAATTGCGTATTTCCCAGTGATAAGTGAAACCTGTCCATCAATCTCCAAAACAGATGATCTTTCTCTATAAAGAAGTTTCATGACCTTCTCCAATGGTTCTGTATGATTAAGCAAACTCTTGAGAATTGTTGAATCGTTATCATTTACAGAGTAAACGTTGAACCTCATGAATCCGTGCTCATTGTTGATCCCTACGACAACACAATAGAACTTTCTCTTCTCAAGATCAACGTTCAAAGAGAATGAATATTCACCACTGACGACTATGTTCTTTGTCGATATAGAAATTGAGAATGGTTTCCCATCAACTTCGATCACCTTCGAAAGACTCTCGTCGAGAAGTTCTATCCAGAACATGAATGACAATCCCTGCTTTGAGGAAACTCTCTGTTGATACTTGATAGCTGTTTCTCCAGTTTTCCCTACTGACATGTCGTAGATGAACTTCCCAAGTGAATTTCCATTGTTATCATAGTCACATCTTTCAGATTTTACAAGACTTGGATCGAACTCTGAGTGCAAGAGATCATCGATACCTACGTTGTCCAGATTTTGTTTCGTGTTCTGTATGTCTTCCATTTCGTCCAGCTGTTCATCTGAATAGTCGTCGATTTTCACGTTTTCTTTTAAAAACTGGAGATCATCGTCTCTTTTGTCGACATTCGTCATGTCCTCATACTTCTTGATTGTACAGACATAGAAGCTTCCATGTTCACCTATCCCATGATTCAGATAAACGTCTTGGATCATGTACATTCTGTTAATCTCTGAGAAGTAAAGGTAGTCCATTCTTCTTGGTTCTTCTCGGACACCAAACACTTCTTCGAAATAGGTCTTCTCAAAGTAAACTTCCAGTTTTTCAAACTCGATCCCCCATTGTGAAAATTCGTGCCGAGGTTCTGGGATCTGGTTGTCTTTCAAGACAACTTTGAGAATCTTCATCGCCACAACATTGTGCAACGAATATTCTCTTAAGAATTCATCTTTGGACTTCAAATCTGGATTTGTGTGCCAATACTTAACACTCACCGCTGAATGTTGCTGGATGTAATAGTTCATGTCGATCTCCAGCTTCTGAAGACCTATCGACATTCGAGCATAATCTTGAAGAGAATCCACACCAGACAGCAGGAACGATTCTCCTTGATCTATAAAAGTCGTCTGTGGAGATTTGTACTTAATAAGTGGCTTCTCGATCTCTATTTTTGATCCTAAGAAGTTCTCCACGAGGACATATCTGACTTTGATGTATTTTCCGTGGATTCCAACAAGAGAATCTCTGTTATACGCTTTCCACGTATCCCAATTTTTCCCATCGGAAGATGTTGTATAATCTCGAAGAAGCAAGGAAGATGAGTTTTCACCTTCCACTTTCTCCATGACATATTCGATCTCTCTTGCGGATTTCTCTATATCGAATATAGCAACAGAACCTACGGTCTCCAGTTTTTTCATACTTTTTAAAGAAACGTTTTGTTGTTTATCTTCTATAAGACGTTGCAGATGGTGCATAAAGCCGAAAGATTTACAATAAACAACGATTAGGTAAAAATGAAGATTCTCATAATTGGTGACGTTCACGAAAGCGACTTCTGGATAGACCACGTTCAAAAAAACAAAGATCGTGTCGAGAAGATCGTTTTCATGGGGGACTATTTCGATTCATTCAAGAAAGTCTCTGCGCAGGTGGCTTTCGAGAACTTTAAGAAGATCCTCGCTCTTCGTCAGACTTTAGGAGAAGAGAAGGTCATCCTCCTTATTGGCAACCACGACTTCCATTATACAAAGTTCTGTATGGGAAGATATAGCGGATTTTCAACCACGACTTTTGTCCTTGTAGGGAGCTTCCTTGATGAACTGGTTGATAATGGAACTTTGGTTCTCTCCTATGAATCTGGCGGTTATCTTTTCTCTCATGCTGGGGTCTCCGAGACTTGGTTTAAGGAGATGACTGGTGAAGATTCAAGTGTCGAAGATATCAACCCATTGTTCAAGCAATCTCCAAGAATCGTCGAATTCCGAAATGATGAACGAACCACGTCGCAATATGGCGACAACGAGCATCAGTCTCCGATTTGGATTCGACCAAATGCTCTCTCAGAGAATCCTTACGGAGATTATCATCAAATAGTTGGTCATACTGCTTTCGATTTCTCGAATATCGATTCTAATCGTGTGACTATGGACAATGGTAAGAACCTCTATTTCACAGATTCTAATCAACACGAAGCATTCATCTTGGATACCGAGACTGGAGAGTGTGAAATCCTAAGATAAAACAATAATCCGAACACAGATTGGGCGTAACAACTTTCTATTTTTGTTGTTACGCCCAATCTTTATTTTTAATCGATAAACTCGTAATTGTCGGGATTGTTCACAATGTAGCAACCTACATCAATGTAGTAAAACTCACCACCACTTTTTATAACGTTTGATTCTCGAACGTCATCTATTAAGTAATAACCATCAAAGTAGATGTTTCGAGAATAACCAGTTTCTTTGTTTTTACATGGTCTAAAACCTCTCTTGCGAAGATCTCTTCTTATTTCTTCTTCTGTAGCATCAACACCTTCGATGAACTTCTGAGTGGTCATAAAGTAACTGCTGTCGTTCTCGATTATGCAGAAAGCTATCGGTGTTATCTTACTCTCGGGGAAAACTTTGTTATAAGTTTTAAGAGATCTGCACCAGAAATCAGCGTTTACTTCATAGTCGCAAGATACACCAAGAAGTCTTGTGGATGTGCTTTTGACAACCTTGTCTCCGTCGATATGCTTCCAAACGAAACTTTCACCACCTGTGTTTAATGGTTGCATAATGTCACCATCAATCACCGAAGCGAGTATTTCGTCATAGATATCAACATCATAGCCACAATCAATAACCCTTGTGAAATCTGATCTCCAACTTTCAAAGATTGGTTTTATTAGGCGGTTCATGATGATTTTTCCGTTTCTTTATGTAAAATAAAGAAACGTTTCCGTCGGGCAAATATACCACCTTAAATAAGCAAAATATCTAAAAGAAAGACGAATTAAAATATGAGTAACAATACAAGAGATTATCACTTCTCCAAGAGTAGAGTGAATAATTCGCTGGATGAACCATTGTTCCTTACGAAGTTCTCTGCCAACATCATACTTCCAGACATCCTCAAAGAAAAGTACGGTACTGCAGAACTTCTCCATGAACAGATGCTGAAAATTGGTGGTCTTGATCTCGATAAGGTACCAGGTACTGTCACACAGAAGTTCCGCTATAACGATAGATCGTTCATTGGTACTATTCTTGATACTAAGGTCGAACTATCGTTTGACTTTGAAGTAAACGTCGATTCAGAAACGAACGTTCCTTATCCTTACAACCTCCTGCAGGATTGGCTTCGTCTATGCTATGACCCTAACACTGGCTTCCAATCTCTCAAGAAAGACTATGCAGGGAAATGTACGATAGATGTCACTGACAAGATCGGCAGACTTATCAGACACGTCGACGTTGGTATCATGTTCCCAAAGTCAAATCTACCTGCATGGGAACTGAACAACACACAGGAAGCGATCTATAAGATCACTGGTTTTAAGTTCCAGTGTGAAAATGTGAAGTCATACAGAGCAGAAGACATCTAAAAACGTCTCAGATTTCATAATTACCATTTATCAGATTGGGCTGTCGGGGAGAAATCTCGACAGCCCAATCTGTATAAGAACAAAAAACCAATCACTCTTAACAATGAAAGTCTTAGAATTAGTACAGAATCTGAATCACGAGGTCATAACACTCTTTCACGATTCTATAAGCTCATCACTGATATCCAACAACTTCCCTTTTGATGCTTTGAAGGTGTCAGTGTCCTTGCATGAAGGTAAGTCCACTCATGTCGATTGCGAAATATCTCAAGAAAACATGGAGAAGACGTACACGATCTGTGTCGTAGAAGATGGTGTTCTCTATGCTCTGTGTGACACATCGATCTATGGGAAATACCACGATGAAAATCAGAGTGTCATGGAAATCGTGGATGAATCTACAACTGTAGATGATGTAGTTGAGAGATTTTTACGGTACATCACTCACAGATAGCTTATAGGTTGTTTTCTGATAAGTTTTAACGTGTCGTGTTGATGGGTTTCCGTGCCACATCAACACGACACGATTTATAAGAAAGATGGAAAATCAAAAAGTGATGGAAAATATAACAACAAATCTGACAACAATAGACGACAACAGATTAAAAAGGTATCTTCTACTGATTGGTGACTTACACTTTGGTCGTGCTTCTAATGATCAGTCCGAACTCGATGAAAGTGTGAGATATTTTCATGAGTTTTTGTTCCCACTTCTCGAGAGAATGAATGAGAAATGCGGAGGGAACATGTCGATCATTCAGATGGGTGATGTCTTTGATAATAAGTCATCTGTTGGAACACTGACTGGTAACAACGTCATCGATATCTTCCTAAGACTTGCGTCAAAGAACGACGTTTATGTTCTTGTTGGAAACCACGACACTGTTTATAAGGACATCCGTCATATCAACAACAACAAATCGATCTCCTTGATCCCAAGAGTGAATGTCATCCCGAACATCACAAAGATCCTCACAGAATCTGGGACACCTGCTTTCCTCTTACCTAACTATGGGAACAAGGAACTGTTCAAGAAGGCAGTTGATCTTTGTGAAGATTCTTCTTACATCTTTGGTCATGACGAGATCTCTGGCTTCCATTATGAAGGTAAGGAAGTTTCTGAGATTCACTCTTTACCAATGTCTGAGTTTGAAAGGTTCAAGCATGTCTTCATGGGTCATATTCACAAGCCACAAGACAGTGCAAATATCACCTACGTTGGAAGTGCTTATCACACAAGAGTCAACGAATGGAGAAATGTCCCACAGATCGTGATTCTTGACACAGAAACTGGGAAGATTCAGAAGATCGAGAACAAGGTATCTTCGAGATACGTGAAAATAGACCTCTTCAAGTTCCTCGACATGAGGAGATCAGAAGCCTTGGAATTCGTCAAAGGAAACAAGGTCGTTATCCAATGCCCTAACGACACCATTATGCGATTCCAGACACCAAAGATCACCCAGTCCGTTGAAGGTTATAAGAAGATCGACTACAAACAGGTGTTCGATAAAAATCAAAGGATTGGTGATGGTGGTGAAAGTGTTGACTTGGATGAAGACGAAGATCTTCAAGATATCTCTGGTGTGGAACTATCTTCTGACATTTTTAGCTACATCAATGACTACATTGAAAGCATCGATTCAGTTGTTATCCAAGGCACGCTGATCCCCTTGTCTGAAAAATCGAAGTTGAAGATTTCGGAATCACTCAAAAAGGTCTACGATTCAGTCTCCGAAAAGTCAAAGCCCGAAGATCAAGAATAAGCAATGAAAATTAAAAAGATAGAGTTTCAGAACATCTTCTCGTTTGGTAATAAGAAGATGGTCGTCGATTATGACAATCTTGGTGATGGTTCTCTCAACATGATCCTTGGGAAGAATGGTTGTGGGAAGTCATCTTTTATCAAGCTCCATAAGTTAGCTCTTTATTTCGATGCCGATGGTGTCACAATGGACAGTATCGCAAACGACATAAACGGCAACGGATTCCTCTCGATCGATATCGAATCGAGAGGAAACGACTGGAGGATCGAATCGGAATACACTCGTACAAAGCTGTCCACGATCCGTGTTTACAAGAACGGAATAGAGCAAGACTGGGGGAAGATTCCAGATACAAAGAAGATGATAAAGTCGGAGGTTGTTGACATTCCTTATCACATCTTCTCCAACATCCTCAGTCTCTCGGTCAATGACTTCAAATCATTCCTGTCAATGTCTCCAAAGGACACGAGAAACATTCGTGACAGAATCTTCGGCTTCTATGTCTTGAATGACATGATGGAAAGTTTGAAACTTTCTCTGAAGTCTCAATCGGAAATCCACAAGACCAATCTTCTCTCGCTTCAATCTCTTGAAGAAACTCGTGATGATCTACGTGCAGAGATTGAAGAGATTGAAGCAAATAGCGATTCTCGAGAGAAGATCGATGAACTTGAAGGAAAGATCGAAGAGAAGAAAGAGGAAATCAAGGAAACCGACGAGACTATTTCTGACCTCGAGAACAAGCGTCATCGTCATCTCTCGTATGAGAATAAGAGGAAGAACGAGAAGCTCAAGGAAGATATACAAAGATTATCGGAAGAGATATTGAAGATGAACGAAGATAAAGATTCGCTCGAATCCGAATCTGAAGAATCAAAGAAGAAACTTTCGGAGGTATCTTCAAAGATCGCTTTACATTCTAAGCATAGAGAATATGCAAGGAAAGTGAAAGCAATGGAGGAAGCAGAAAAGTTGCAGGGAGAAATCGACACTTTGAAGTCGGAGATTTCCGAACATGAGGAGAGACTTTCCGAACTGATCTCCGAGAGATCTGTCTATCACGTAAAGCAAGACATCCGATCAAAGATTAATGAATCCGATCATCTTCGTGAAACGATCGATTCCCTTGTAAAGGAAAAGGAAGATCTTGAGAAAGATAAAGATGATGCTGTGCAGAAGCGTGATGACGCTCAAAAGACCGTCGACGATCTTTCTACGAAAATTGCAGATCTTCACGTTTCATACAAATCTATAAAGAGAAAGAAGGAGACTTATGAATCTGGCCATTGTGATCAATGTGGATCAGAATTCAAAGATCCTCAGTCTCTGTCGAAGATCAGTGAATTCGAGGATGAACTTGAGAATATCGAATCTCACATCTCAGAACTTGAAGAGAGCAAGAAAGAATACAGATCGATTGTTTCTGAGTATAACGAGAAGATCACGAACCTGACATCGAGAATAAGAAACACCGACACAGACATCGAAGATTCGAAGATTGGTGTTGAAGACATTGATAAGGAAATCTCCACACTTCTTCTTCAGAACGACCTTTCTCAAGAGGATATTCTCGGATCTTCGGAAAATGTCGACTATGACACACCGATCGATGAGTTGAAGTCGAAGATCTCTGAAAAGAAGTCTTTAAGAGATTCACAGATTTCTAAGATGAACTACATCATTGATCAAGTCTCCGACGTTGAAGATTCTGATGTGGAAATCCCCGAAGAATCTGAAGAAGAACTCATAGGCGAGAAGTCCTATCTTGAATCTATGAGAGAGAAGTACAACGAGGACATCCGTCAGAAGATCGAGGACATCTCTCATAAAAACCTCGCAATGGAGAATGCGAAGATGAGACTGATCGATGGAGACTTCGAAGATTTCACAGAATCTGACCTTCTCCCAGATTCCGAGTTCTCTGCAATTGATCAGACAATCCGTGATTTTTCCAAGAAGATCAACACTTTGAAGTCAGAGATTTCGGAGATCAAGATCGAGATCTCCAAGATCAATGTTGCAGAAGAATCTCAGATCGAAGCGAAGAAGTCTGTGATAAAGAAGTATGATGACAAACTTGAGGAAACTCGAGAGAATATCAAGCGTTGCTACAAGTCTATCAGATTTTACAACGTCATGGAGAACATCATCTCCGACGATGGTGTGAAGTCTTACATTATCCGCAACGTAGTCCCTTACATCAACAAATCAGTCAACGACATCCTCTCCAATCTTGAGATACCTCTCGTTGTCAGATTCGATGACAACTTCAAGCCTTCGATTTACAGATTTGGGAAGCAGGTTTCAACATCATCAATCTCCACTGGACAGACAAAGATGATCGATTCTGCCATTATCTTCACTATCACGAAGTTCTTGATTTCGAAGTGTGGTGGTATTAACATCGTGTTCTATGATGAGATCTTCTCGTCGCTCCACACATCTGCCGTTTCTCAGATGATGGAAATCATTCACCGTGAACTCAAGGCGGAGATGAAACTGCACGTGTTCCTTGTCAACCACTCTTTTATCTCATCCTCGTTCTTCGATAACATCTTTGAACTTGAGATGGTTGACCACTTCTCACGTCTTCAGATTCGATCAATTGATGAGTACAACCAGAAGTAGAAGCTTTATTGTCCCAGATTCCTTTGATGACCTCGAGGATGAATCTGGGACAATAAAACTCAAAGTCGGCTTTGATCTGTCAACGGATGTTATAGAATCGAAGTCAATCGACAAAGAAATGGACATCGACTTCGAGAAAAGTGTAAAACAAGAAGATGCTACTGAAAGTGTTATAAGAATAATAGAAACAAAGAAGAAGAATAGCAATCCACTTTGGTGAAGATCTATCAATGGAGAAAGAAATAAACCTTGAAGAATTCTCACATTCCGTAAGATATCTTCTCACAAACGGCATACTTCAAGACACCTCGGAAATCTACGAGTATTCTTGTGGTAGAAAGACAAAGGATGTCTCATCCATATCGAACGCTATCTCATCATTCTCCAAGTCGATGGTTTCCATTGGTGATCTTTCGAAGATAAGTTCTAAGTTCTACAATTATAGACAAAAGCTCATCACAAGAAAGCAACTTATCCTTGATGATCAATCTTTCATTGTTGCAGAAATGGCAAAAATGAAAAAGAAGGAGATGATCTCGTATAAGGTGGGTAGCAATGAAGATGGGATTCGCCCTTCAAATGACACAGAGCGCAGGATGATTCTTGATGGAAATCTTTCTGACATGCAACTCGTTGTGGACACACTTGACAACCACATCCAGTTTATAACTGATTCAGTAAAGAACATCACTGACATGATCTACGGCTTCACGTACGTCATCCAGTTTGAAGAATATCGTAAAAACTACTAACTAATCATCAATCAATAAGCAACTTTTAACAACAACGAACAAATGAAGAAATCTGGGTACACAAAAGCACGTAACAACTATTACACATGGTTGGGGAAAATGTTCTTCGATCTCCTATGTCTCGCCATCATTCTCTACCTCGTGTTCTATGCAGTTGATCGTGATCATTCGTCTGTGTACAGACTGAGATTTGTCATATCAGTGAGTGTCGTTGCAATGTTCTATGTTCATGCAATCACTTACAAGAACTTCCTCGATTCAAGGACAAAATACAACTTCTATAAGTCTGTGATGAAGGCTTATGAGTTCAACCTCGAAAACTATGAAAATGTGATCGAGGTCATCCGTCGACATGAGTACAAATCAGAAGAATACAAGGCAGATATTAATAGCTTGATGAATGCCGAAGATGAAGAAACGTTCTTCATTGTTGGTGAGAAGATCTTCAAAAATCTGACAGATGGTGTTTATGTCGATGAGATTGATTTCATCTATGAGCTTCTTGAATCCACCTCTTACATTGTCAAGTACGTCGATGAAGACTTCTTGAAGAAGACTTTCTTGAAAGAAAAATATAAGTGTAAGTAAATAAACAGGTTCATAGTAAATAACTGTTTATAGATTCGTTGCGTATCTACAGAATATAAGAAAGTAGGTACGCAACGATATCTGTTTAAATGACAATATGAAAGCAATACTTTCTGAAGACAAGATGTTTATCGACCTTCATTATGAAAATGAAGGAGAAATGTTACAGACAAACGACTACTTCCATAGGAAAGTAAAAAACTACCATTTCATGAAGAAGAAATTCAAAGGATGGAATGGTATTGTTGCTTATATCTACAAAGGGAAACGTATAAGATCGACGATGTGGTCGAAGCTTATCGAAATGTGTGAGAAATATCACTTCCCACTTGAGTTTGAGAACTTTGATGGTTTTATCCGTGAGGAGATCACCTACGAATTTGTAGAAAAGTTCTGTAAGAAGCTTCTCTCTTGTCATCCAAAGATCAGACCATACGACTATCAGATTGACACTGTCTATAAAGCAATCAGGTCTCGTTTCAGTTGTGTAGAGGTCGCAACGAGTGGTGGTAAAACGTTGATAATGTACATGTACATGATGCTTCTGAGATACTTGAAAATCTCGAAGAACATCCTTATCATTGAACCCGACCCAGGTCTTGTTATTCAGTCTTATGATGAATGGCGAGATTATGCTTGTGGAAAATACAACCTCAATGTTGCAATGATCCATGGTGGTTCTAAGGACAAGCTCTCGGCAAACGATTTCCCACACGCAATAGGAAACTTTGCATCACTTATAAATCTTCCCGATGAGTTCTTTGAGAAGTTTGACACTGTAATCTGTGACGAAGCACACAGATCCGTTGCCACAACCATCAAGCAGATTCTTGCGAGATGTGGTGCAACAGAAAACCTTCTTGGATGTTCGGGATCATTCTACAAAGGAAAAGGCGATGCCGATGAGTTCACTGTAGAAGAGAACTTCGGACCAGTTGTGAGAGTTATCAAGAAAACTGATCTGATCAATAGAGGTGCAGCGACTAACATAACGATCAGAATGATAAACGTCAAGTTCTGTAGTAGACAAGAACTCATCCATTTAGCATCAGAAAAAGACTATATCGAAGATGGTGAGAAGTCGCTGAGATATGAACAACAGTTCATCCGAAATCATAAACGTCTTCTTGAATGGAAATGTCAGTTCATCTGCTCCTTGAAAGGTAACACCCTTGTCTACTTCAATGACAAGAAGGGTGGTTATGGTCGAAAGATCTATGAAAGACTTCAAGAGATCTCCTTCCAAAGAGGACTTTCTAAGAAAGTGTTCTATATTGATGGCGACATTTCTGCCACGGAGAGAGAAGTGATTAAAGACTACATGAGAAACGACACCACAGGTCAATCGATTCTCGTGGCGAATTATTCAGTTTTCTCTACTGGTCAATCGATTAAAAACCTTGTGAATGTTGTCACTGGTGAAGCAATTAAGAGTGATATTCTTCTTAACCAGTCATCTGGTCGACTTTTGAGACTTTCTGATGGTAAGGAGATGTCATACTTTTACGATATAACAGAAGATACTACTGTAGTTCGTTCAAATCCGATGACTGGACAAAAGGAAACCAAGAAATGTTTCATGGTGAATTGGTCAAAGTCGAGACTTGAATACTACAGATCTGAAGATTTGATCGTAGAATCCTACAATGTTGATATAACAAAGGAAGGTTCTATGGAAATCAAAGAATCAGAGACTATCTTTTAATTAATAGAAGAATGAAACAGAAAAAAACAATCTATCTTGTAGGTGCTGTAGTACTTTTGTTTGTGATTACAGTCATCTGTGTAAAAAGCTGTAATGGTAGTTCTGGTAAATCTATCACTGACACTACCGCTCTTGAATCGACTGTTGTAGATTCTCTACCACAGGATTCATTAGAATCTGTAATCACGATCGAACAAGAGATCGAAGCTCCCTTGAAGGTCGATTCTTCAAAGTTCCCCGACTACGTTTATTCTTATGAATACATCGAAGTCTATGAAAAATTCAAGCCACTACTTTCCGCAATAGCACATGTTGAATCTCGTGGGATTCCAAACATGGTCTCCAAGAGTGGAAAGTATCAAGGTCTTCTCCAACAGTCAATCATCAATGTTGATGATTGTAACCAATCGACGAACTCTGCGTTCAAGTACGAAGATCGAAAGAATCCCAAGAAGGCGGTGCAGATGTTCCTCATAACTCAGAAGAAGTACAATAAGAAGATGTCTTACGAAATGGCTTGTAGAATCTGGTCACGTCACGACATCAGTGGGACAGACCCCGAAGCTGGGAGATACTGGGAAAGAGTAAAACAAGAACTCGATAAGCACGATTATTCCCCACTTTGGGAGAACTAATAACCAAGAGATAAATCGAAAAGTGTCGGAGGTATCTGAAAAAGGTATCTCCGACATTTCTCTTTTTGAAAATATAAAGAAAAAACCGAGAGACATATGGCGAAGAAGGTTGTAGAGAACATGCTGTGGTCTACAGAACGTGTAGAGAAGCTCATACAGGAATTCAACGACAAGGGTGTACTTCCCAAGAAGAATCCGTTTTATAGTGGTGATGTTCGCTTGAGGAAACCACGTATCAACTTCTCATACACAGAGGATGAACTTCTTGAACTTGCAAAGGTTCAAGATTCTGTCTTGTACTTCTCAGAAAATCTGGCCAAGGTAAAAACTGATGATGGTATCAAGCATATCAAACTGAGACCATATCAGACAAGAATCATCCAACAGCTTCAGTATTACAGACACAACGTCATCCTTGCTTCACGTCAGATTGGGAAAAGTAAAGGCTGGGGATCTGTTATAAATGGACTCGAAGGTGACTTCAAGATTTCTGACCTCTTCCCTCGAACACTCATCAATAGACTAAGATCAAAGCTGTATTCGACGATCTATGGGTAAACGACTTCACGGAAGGCACTTTCCTTGCGCTCTGAAGATTTCGGTGTTGTTCTCATAGCTCTTTGATATACAGAGCGCAAGGAAAGCACCTCGTCTTTATCCGAAGATATATTCGAAAACCGATTGGGGTCATCTGATGCTATTTTCAGATGACCCCAATCGGTTTTCTTATTTCTCTTTCCTTTTAAGGAGAAACTTTACACGTGCCACTGAGCACGGACTGTTCCATAGATTGAACAAGCGTTGATGCACTTGGATCGATCGGCAGTTTAGTGCCTATTATCTGCGCCAGACCCTTCAGAAGAATCATAAGTGGTTCACCATTCACCATTTTGTAGGAAGGATTCGCACCTGCCATGTACTCAGAACCATTGTCGTGTATCTTCTGTGAGTTCACGGTGACGCTATTCTCTGAAGAGATGTTGATCTGATTCTTGGAGACAATGTCGATATCGTCACCTCTGAGTTCTATAACTGCAGATCCTCCACGATGCGTGATCACTATCGACCCATCTGGCTTGATGTTTACGTTTGATTCGTTATAATCGATCATCATACCTTTCTTTTTACTGTAGAAGATCTTCATCTTCTCATCAGTATCGAACAGAAGTGAATGGAAGTTCTCGGGATCATTCTTGATCTCCTGCCGAAGTTCCTCGTCTAACCATTCAATAGAAAAGTAACGAGGGTGATAAATGTCGTCCTTGAACACCACTCTTACAACACTTCCCACCTTTGGTGCAGAATACGCACCTGCACCACTTTTGCTACCAAATGAAAGGGTTTCTATTGGATAAGCGTATGGAAGATCTTCATCTGGTATGCTTCCGAGATCTTTGGAATCGAATACACCAAAGACCCTAATCTTCACTCTGCCTGGGTCTTTGTCTGTTCCCTCAAGAGAGACGATTTCTCCAAGATGACTGCATGACATCATCTCCTTGAGTTCACCAAAAAGGTCTCTGTGGATTATTTCACTTCTATTAGACATTTTCCAGTTTGTATTGTACTTCTCTTATGTCTTGAGGTCTTACAACGTCAAGACCGTAGTAGATCGCTTTCCTTTTGAATTCGTCTGCTTCTTTTCTCACCTTTATATTTGTCGATATCACAACTACAACATTGTCTTGGAATCTCGAGAACTCGTTCGTCTCTGTCATCGATCCATAATTCGTCGATCGGATTCCATAGTTGAAGATTCTCGGGATTTCGTCTATCGCTCTTTTTGGAAGGTACATGTAGAAAATCGTCTCCCCTCCTTCATCTTCATAGTTTGGATTCTTCTCGATCTTGTAGCCATTCGTGATAATCGTCTGATTACCATTATCACCACGGACTATTGCAGATGTTGACTTTTCGAGAATATGCTCCATAGAAATCTTCCCTTGGTAGTACCTCTCGACGATGTTCTTGACACCATAGTACTTCTTTTGTGGAACATCTTGAAGTCTCATTCCGCCTTTGATAACTTTCAAGCACAATGCGAAAAGTTCACGCTGTTTTGAGCTTGTGGTGAATTGTCGCCCATCTATTCTTGCCGAAGTCATAAAGAATCGTTATTAGTTGTTTTTAACACTTCCTTTATGATTCTTATCGTATAACGAATGACAGTTTTTTAGTATAGTTTATTGTTATGTCAATTATGCAAGTATCTCGCTCCTCGGTTTCCATGAAGCTAACTTCAACCTCAGTGTGGAACATGTCGTAATAAGTAGAATATTCTCTTATCTTCGTCATTATCTCACGTTCCAGCGCCTTATTATCGATGTTTGTCTCATAAACCAGTCTTTCAAGATCAAGTGGCATTCCAAAAGATCCCATGACTTCATGGGGTGAAGTGTTGAGGATCATGACAATTTCTTGGATGTATTTGTTGATATTGTCATTTATGTCCATTTTTGTTGCACTTGGATCGATGTTGATATCTTTCATCTTTTTGTTTTTATCTACAGCCTTTATTTAAAGATATACGTCGGGAAAAGATATCGTAAATAACGAAATCGCTGACGGAAGATGCTTTCTAATCCAGTTTTTAACAGATTTCACTTATACTTTTCGAGACAATTTCTCATACCTTCTGTGAGGAAGAAGTTTCAGAGATGGTTTGATAGACAGACACCAGTCTTTGATTCTATGATTGCATATGTCAACGATTCAATATACGGTGTTGACATCCCTCAGATGTCTACACAAATAGTTGATCAAACATCCAGAGACGGATCAAAGAGACATTACGCAGGTTCTCTGTCTGCTACATCATCAATCAAAAAGTCGATCACTGTTAGTTTCAAGATAAGGAACAACTTCTTCACTTACTTTCTCATGAGATCAATGTTTGTCGAGTTCATAGATCGTCGTGATAAGAACACTGACTTTATACTCCCCCACATTACGCTCGACATTATCGACCAGTACGGCTATGTGATCTTCACCCAGAACTATCACGGTGTTGTCTTTGAGAGCATTTCTTCGATTTCCTTGAAGAAAAATGAGAATGGCTTTGGTTACAGAGAGTTTACCTGCACTTTCAGATACAACTCAATCGAAGAAGTCTCACCTCTCGAAGAAATGACCCCACTAAAACTTTCGTCTGAAAATGTCTATTAAAATCGCCAATAAGCCTTATTATGTGACATGTTCACAATCTTACACACTTGGTAAAAATCAACCTTATCAAGTGAACAAGTTTATAGATGGACGGAAATCGACAAAGATAGTCGAAAAGTTTAAAAGCAAGAAGGAAGCCGATAAGTATCGTGAAAAATTCAACGACAAATGGATCGTGACTTTCTGCACGACAGATGGTGAAGAACTTGAAGATATCGAAGTGTTCTCAACAAAACAAGATGCCGAGAAGTTCTTCGGGGACAACATACTCTCCAACAAAGAGCATATCAAGAATGAAGAGGATGAGGAAGATGATCGTCTGATTCATATGCTTGAAACCTCCTTGATGGACGGTTATCTTCCGTCGACCATTCTTGGAGATGATGCTTCCGATGAGGAACGTGAAAGACTTCAGAGACTTCAAGAAGCAGAACTGGCAGATGGTGAGTATGATGAAAACACGACGATGGCACTTGCGAGAGCCAATGATCTCCTCAGATCTGTCGCTGAACTCTACCTTGATAAGGGAACGATCGAGAAGCATAAGTTCATCCTCAACAAACTTGCTTTTGAACAGCAATCGATCTCATCGATCACTCTCCAGATTGTCATCTCTAACAGACTTCTCAAGAAGATCTACAAAGAGATAGTGAAGAATCCTTCACCGAAGAATATCGATTCACTGGTAAAACTACAGAAGATGATCCTTGACCTTTCGAAGTATCAAAGAGAATACATCGATTCGGTACAATCATCATTCAAGAATCTGAAGAAGGATAGTGAAGAAGAGATCTTTGCTCAAGATGAGGTGATGGATGTTGATGTTGTTGATGTCACACACGAAGATGGATCACTTTCGACAAACTCAAGATCGGAACTCATCAAGAAGCTTGCTGAATTCCGATCTGCTTCTTCTGATATGAAAATACCAAAGTCACCGAATACGAAACTCGTGACCGATGACCCACTCGTGGAAACGGAAGCCAAGATCTACGTTCCAAATGCTGATCCTTCTGATGGTGTGGATTCACTTACGGAAGCTGAAGATGATGGACTTTCCTCGTCTCTCAACTACTAATCATTGATCAGCAGATAACCGTCGTTTTTTATGAAGAAAAAACAAGTTAGAAAAACAACAAAGAATTCCCCTGCAAAATCTGTGAAAGATGGGAAATCTATAATAAAAACTGGTGTTAATCCAAATGTGAAAAATGGGGAGAAGTCATCAGATAGTGAAGCTATAAATTCTGCCGACCCAGATGCTCACATGATCGACGAGGTCACGGTGTCTGCACCAGCAGGTCTTGAGAGGAATAGTCAGCTTGTCTATGCCGAACACGATTCTGATGATGACAATGCCGAAGCGGATGAATATTTCACTGGTGGTGTCCAATCCAAAGGTGTTCCGTCAATCTTTAATGATTATTCGATTATGATTCATCCTCTTGCTTCTGGTGCACGTGACTTCCTCGATCGAAAAGGTGATCGAGGAATCTTTGGTCATAAGAAGAATGCTGGTGAACCTACAATTGAACAACTTCTTATCGATTTCAAGGTCAATAACAAGGAGGAAATCACTCAGATGCCTTACTACGCCAACGACTTCCTTTATTGTAAGTGGTATCGCATGCTCCCTTTGAACAGACTTATCACACTTCGTCGTTATCCTTATCCGACTTATGATAACCTTGAGTTCTCTGAAAGAAAGAACATAAGACCAGTTGCACAAGCCGTCACTTACTTTGGAGAACCGACAGAGAACAATCTGTCTGATATCCTCAAGATCAATGGTAAGATCAATTGGAAGGCAGTTTCTTCTCAGATATGGGATGCTCAAGCCCAAAGTCAACCAGGTCTTGAAGAATCGGCAAAGGTCAACAAGATCGGTCAACTTGGAAGACTTTCTGGTACTGGTCGTGTTGCAGGTGCTCTCAATGCGACATCAAAGACTGCCAACAATCTCACGTCAACGGTGAATAACAACTACGTCGGTATTGGTAAGTACCTCTCTGCAATAACTGGTAAAGGTGATATAACTGGTCGTCAAAATGCAAGTATAAGTGCAGCTCGTGCTTCGATGGACTTTAGTTACACGCATAAGGTCTACGGACCAGTCAACGTTGTCAAAGACACAATGACACGTGACACTGGGATTGGTGGCGAGTTCAAGTTCACTCTTGTCTTTGATTATCAGTTGAAATCTTATGCTAACATGAACCCAAAGCTCGTCATGTTAGACCTCATTAACAACCTCCTTGCACTCACCTTCTTCCATGCGAAATGGTGGGGTGGTGCTAACCGATTTATGCCAGCTACTCAGAAGCAATTCGGATTCCTCGGTGATGCCAGCAAGTTCTACAGTGGTGACTATGGTGGTTACTTTGGTAGCATTATGGATCAGTTCAAGAGCGCATTTAGCGTTGTGGGTGATGCTTTCAAACAGCTTATGGGTGGTATACTTTCGGGAGACCTTAACGCAATCAAAGGTGTCCTCGGTAAGGGCTTTGGAACGATAATGGATATGCGAAGTGCGCAATCTCGCCCACAATCAGTAGCTGTCCATTCACTGGTAAGTGGTGCACCAGTGGGAGAATATCACATGGTCATCGGTAATCCTTACAATCCGATAGCTTCCGTGGGTAATCTCATAATGGAATCGTTTGATATCACGTTCCCCGACGGAACTCTTGGATTCGATGATTTCCCCGATACATTGAGGTTGCGTGTGAACATGAAGAAAGCTCGTGCGCTTGATTCTGGGGACTGGCAGTCTATGCTTGCTCTTGGTTATGGTCGTACTTACGTTCCCGAAAAAGGAATCATCAACAAAGATGGTAGTAAGCCAGTTATTGATATGTCAAAGAGAAAGAAGACGAGAGCGAAGACAGCTCAAGAAGCAGGTATCGAATACTAACATTCGACTTTATTCTAATATTACTAACAAGAGAGCCACATCTGGAAGTGTCCCAGATGTGGCTCTCTTGCTTTTTCTTATACTTTCCGCTATGAAACTATTCTTCGATATCTTCGAGTGCAAGGAAAGTACCTCTCTTTAAGTCGTAATGTTCAAGACATCGATCACATTTTCGACATCGTTCTCTATTATGACGAAATAGAGCTTACGATTCGCATTTTTAAGAATCGTAACAGACGTGTTTTCTTCCATTATGAACATGTACTCACGAGCCGACAGCTCTTCACTCACCACGTTCTTCATATAGTGCTTCTGCCCATAGTCATCAACATAGACGAGGAAAGCACGATGATTGTTGTTCTGTGATTCTACACCTTTCAGATTTATCCTGTAGGTCGATCTAAATGGCGTGACGTGGATGTCCTTCTTGTCGGTTGTGATATCGGTAACGTTTACGTACTTTGTGATATACTTCGTCTTTATGACATCGTTTGACACCTCACGTATGTTCTTATCTGAAGATCTCGCAATTTTCTGCACAACTCTTATGTTTTGTAAAGGTGCTTGAAGTTTTACCAGTTTCCCTTGGAAGGCTTGGATATCTCTTGTGCTTATTGATGCTTCAACGCTCATACCATTTGCGTTATAAGCATTCATCAAAGTCATCTTGTAGTCGATACTGACCGAGATCACACCCTTGTTCTCTATCACTGGTCTGAACTTGAAGATCTTGTCAAAGTCAGTGTTCTGTACAGTTACCCACGTATCCTGCTCAATGAAAGAGTTACCAACCTGTTCAACAACTCTTATCTCGTGTTGTACAAAATAAGAGTTCTTTGACATCGAGTTTAGTCTGTACATGAAGTCCTCGAAACTCATACCTTCAAAACTTCCCGAGAACTCAACACAAGTCTTGTCTTCCGAAAATCTCAGTTCTGCGCTTAACGATTTGTATTCGTTCCCAATCGGAAATGATGACCGATGCTTGTTGTATGTTTGGAATACCTTGAATCCGTTCTCTACGTGAAGATTTCGGATTTCATAAGTCTCGACATGTAGAACACTGTCAATAACCATGTCCTGACCGAACACTCTCTTTACCATTTCTTCATCTGTTCGAGAATATTCGAGAATATCGTCAATGCTTATTATGTCAAACTCGATGTATCTGTCAAAGACTGATTCTGTGATTCTCTTGGGAGATTTTGCGTACGTCACATCACCTATTCGTGGAGAGAAGACGACAATATCTGCCAAATTGAAAACTTTCTCGGTGTCTCTGATGAAAAGGTTTATTCCAATACCTTCTATGTTCTGCAGGTTATATCCACAAAGAAGATGAAGACGAACCTTGTTGTATTTCATCTTGTCATAAAACCTAAGATCACATTTCTCATCTTTGAATATGGTGTTGTGATCGGATAGTTTCTGACCCTGTTCATCGATAGCCATTGTGTCATGCCTGTCTGTGATGAGGTGTACTTTGTCGATACTGTTCCCAGTTCCCTTCTCGTTATACAGAGTACATGTGCCGTCATATTCCGAAGTTATTCTACGAAGTCGAACATCGGTATCGTGTTTTTCTGACGCACTTGCAACGAATTCAAGTAGAAGTTCTGTACTTATTCGTATGTATCGTGAATTCATTATTGTTCTTTGAGATTTCGTTATTTACAATATTCACGAAAATCAAAAGCCCCGACGAGAACGATCTCGTCGGGGCTTTCTACTTAACCCGTAAACATTTATGAATTCTAATCCACGTAGATCTCGAACCCATGTTTCTTATAAAAGTCGAAGTGTCTGGTTTTCCCACATTGGGGGACAATGTTAAACGTTCGCTCAAGATTTCTCTTGTTATCTGGGAAAATCCGATGATAATCGTTATACGTCATCTTGAAAGCGTATGAGACATCTTCGAAGATGTCTTTAACGTCATCATTGTCTCGGATCTTCTCTGTGAACTCTTCGTACGTGCAAACCTGCCCAAGTGGGTTCACAACACCACTCTCTGTGAACTTTATATTACCGTGTAAAACAAACTCTTCTTCCATTTCTTGTGCAAATTATCGATGCTCTCATCTTTTTTATATCTTCTGCCATATCTTCAGCACTTCCGTAGATTCCACTAAGTGAATAAACCCAGATTCCTTCGTCAGTTTTCTTGAAGTCAACATCTGCAGTCCCACAACCTGCTGAATAATAGTCTTCTATCGTCTTGCAAAGCTTGCGATTCCCCGAGGTCATCGTTTTCCCTGCAGAGAAATAGAACGAACAAATCTCTCGAGCAGATTCAAGAAGATCAATATTCTCCGCAACGTATACAGATGCGGTCTGCTTCTTGAAACCGATATGTTTAAGTTCATCGATGAATGGTTGGATTGGTTCATCAACAGTCACTTTCACACAACCATTCTCAACTTCTACCTTTGTTAAAGCTCCAAAAACTTCCATATTATAAGAATAATAAAAGTATGATTTACATCTCGATAGACTTTTCTCTTAATAGCACTGGTGTGACGTTCTACAAAGATGGAGAATATCACTTCATGAGCTATATCAACTTCGATAAATCATCGAAGAAAACCAAGGAAATCATAGACAAACTTTCTGAATTGTCTAACTTTTCCTACCATTCTTATTATCGTTCCCCAGTTACGTCTCCAAACCTCAGAGAAGACGGTCTCTATGGTTGGGAACGTGAACATGTCGAAAACTGCATCTACTATGGAGAAGATCTCTGTCAGAAGATTTCGAGAACTCTTCTCGAGCTTTATGGAGGTTATGAGAAGCAATCCGTAGCTTGTATCATAGAAAACTACTCATACTCGTCACAATCTTCCACTCTTATCCAAATGGTGGAAAACACGTTCTCCCTCAAAAGATCACTTATCGAGCGTGTTTGTAATCTTGAGAACTTTTACATAATCCCTGCACCAAAGGTGAAAGCGTTTGTTGGTAAAGGTTCATTCGACAAATACGACATGCTTAGATCTTACATTAATAACGGAGCAGTGAATGCCTTCCATAAGTGCATCTCTGAAAATGAAAATCAGTTCATAAAAAAGCGTATAAAGAAAGGGAAGGAATTCAACGAGGTCTTATGTCCTGTACAGGATATCATCGACTCGTACTGGATGTTAGAATACTTTTTAAAACAAGAAAATATCAATAACTAATTAGTAAATGAGTACTACGAAGGTAATCAGCGTCGATGTTGTCGAGATATCGAGCATCATCTCGGAACTTGAGTTCGTACAGAAGATCCCATCAATTCATCTTGCTGTGTTCTCAAACAAGAATCTTCAGAAGCTACAAGAGATAATCTCCAACATTCGAAAGGGCTACAATGAAGCGATGCAGAATGTCGAGAAGCACGAAGAATATAGACAGAAACTAAGAGAGCTTGGTATCAAGTACGGCATTCTCGATGAAAATGGAGAATCGAAGATGGTCGACGGTAAGCTCGACATTTCCGACGAAGATCTTCAGAAGGTCGAAGAAGAAACAAAGAAGGTCGATGAAGAATTCTCGGAAACCATAAAGAAGATCAACGAGATTAACAGTGAATATGAGGAAATCATCTCATCAAAGATGAACGTTGAGGTAGATGTTGCAAGTATTCAGCATTTCCCCCAAGAGATCACTGGCGAAAGCATTAAGAACATAGTCACGTTTGGTCTTATTGAATAGTCATCTTGTCGTTTCGTAAACTGAAGATTTGGGGATGTCTCTGGTATCCGAGACATCCCCAAAGCCTTTTTAAATAAACGAAATTGATAACAAATGGATATTCAAATACTCAGAACATTAGTCCAAGAGTTTGGTTTGTCGATCGCCATTTCCGTTATATTCGTCACTATTGCTGTTAAATTCATAAAGAATACGATCGATCAGAATAACAAACTCATGAAAATGATACTCGAAGATCATCGCAAGAAAGATCAGATCGAAGTATCAGAAAAACACAAAGAATCCATAAATCTAAGACTTGAGATTAACAAAAGAATATCAAGACTGATTGATGATTTCCGTAGGGATCATGAAGCCGATCGTGTTTATATCTTCGAATATCACAATGGTGAATCAAACTTAAACGGTCTTGCTTTCGCAAAAATGTCTGAGACTTATGAAACTTCAAAGCCTGGGTTCACATCTCACAAGACTGCAATGCAGGGTATTCCAACTGGGATGATGATCAATCTCAATCAAGAGGTTCTTATCAATGAGCAGGTTTGTGTAAGATCCGTTGCAGATTTCCGTCGTGACAATCAAGACCAATCTCTCTTGAATATCACCAAGTATGATACGAAGTCGCTGTATATTAAGCTTATAAAGAACTCTAAAGATTATCCAATCGGCTTTATTGGTGTTGATTTTGTAAAGGAGGAGATGAGTGAAGAGAGCGAGTTTGATCTTATGGATGAACTTGAAGCACTCTCCTATAAGATCTCATCACTTCTCGAAATTGAAGATTCTAAGAAACTAAACGAATAAATCAATGAACAACAAGGAAAAGATCGCCTATTACAGAAATCTGGCCATAGCACTTAGAACTATCGGTTTGCAGGTAACGCAGGAAGATGCTGTTCTCATTTCGAACATTGTAAAGCTCATAAACGAGAACAAAGATGCGAAGGTCTCAGATCTCTATGATGTGGCGGAACAATCAAAGAAAGAAATAGAAGAAATACAAAAGATCGGCTGAAAAAGATAACCGATTGACACTAATATTCATTGGGCGATATCAACCATAAACTTGGAAGATATCGCCCAATGAATATTAGTGTCAATCGTCTATCAACGAGTTAATCAAAGAAGTCCATAAAGTCACCAGTTCTCTTTTCTTGTAGTTCTTGTAGGACATCCTTTACCAGTTCCTTTCCTTCATTCTTTATTGATGCGTGGTCGATCTTATAACCAGCGATCAGTTTCTGATCTGTAAATCCAAAGATCGATGCAATCGATACCTTACATTGACCACAAACGTATCTGAAGAAAAGTTCGTGTTCAAACATTGCTTCATCGGGGACTTTCACTGAGACATGAGCTACACAACTTGCTTTTGGATCTACACCAATGACAGTGAGCATGTTTGATATTGATGAATAGTCGTATTGAACGTCACTTATGCAGAACTTTTCGATCTGTTGATAAAAGTAAGATGATGCGATTGCCGTGAGATATGCTTCAGAATCGCCATTTATCGCCATTCTTAAGTTATAATTCGTTCCTCTGAAATCTCCTCCCATCAGATAAGAATTCCCCATAAAGCTGTTCTGACGGGTTTGACGGAATCTCATCACGGCATGAACATTCTTTGGGAAAGCAATCTGTCTCTTTAATCTGAACAAATCAGTGTTGAATGCGCTTGGTGAAACCACCAAGTACTGATATTCATGAGAATCGTCATCGTGATCATAGAAATAGGCGAGTGATTTGTCTATGATCTGGTTGATTCTCGTTATGCTCGGACTTGCTGGGATAACACCACCCTCTGTGAGTTCGTCTGTTATATGCTTTATAAACGCTTCTCTTGTCATCGCTTTTTCGTTTATGTACCTTCCGAGAAGTATGACAGCGTATATGACACGAGTGACATGACAGAATATGACAAAGATGACAGAATATGACAACTTTGTCATGACAGTGATGATTTGGCACGATTTTTGTTATAATTATTATGAAAGATCACTCGGATCAATCAATCAACCCAACATAAACAACAATTCCAATCATGGCAACTCAGATCCTCAACCTCAAGCCCTGCTCCGAACTTCTCGTTCATAACTCATGCACTAAGCGTGGGCAAGTCCACTCAATCTACAACAATGGAGTCAAGTTCCTCGTAGATGAGAACGCAAACCATACCGAAGAAGACGGATACGTTCAGTTCATAGCTTGGTCAGACGACTTCATCTCGTTCAAGCCACGTCAGGCAAACGAGATATATAACGGTCATCAATCTGTGATGACAATCAAGCAGATGGAATTCATCTGCAACACGCTCAACAAATTTGATGATGAAGGTGTGGAAATCATCGAGATATCGATCAACTTCGACGAAGATCACCGAAAGAATGAAGATGATCTCATCTACGCCCCTAACATGAAAACGTTCGTTCGCTATAGTCTTGATGGTGAAGAATACGATTGTAGTTTCATCAGCGCATATGACAACGACGAAGTTGTCCCTGCGGTTAGTGATGAACAAGAACAAGAAAAAGAAAAGATAGTTCTTATTAACGAGAAGGTGTCTCGTAGTCGTCGTCGCAAGATGCTCAAGACCAACAGCATCAAGTATGGTCTTGCGAGCTATGAGTTCGTAGAAGAACTCACGGAATCCAACGAACCATGTCTCCAGTTCCTCACCGAGAATGAGTGGATCGTTTACAAGGCAATAGTCAGAGCAATGGAACAACAAATGCGTGATGTCATCCGTGCATCTGACGTTGTCCAAGGTGATCACGCTATCGCTGGGACTATTTCCACCCTAAATATGAAGGGGTTCGTTCGCTGTCGTGTCGGAGGTGATAAGCATGGGAAAGGATTCATCTCTGCAGTGACAACAAAGAACTATAACGATTTTAGTCTTAATCGATGAGGAAATTTTTAGCATCTCTACTTCTCTACATTTTAGAATCTTTAGAAAGGGTTCTGAAGTTCAGAAATGTCTCCAAAGATGAAACTTTGGAGACATTTCTCGTATCTTCCAATTTTCGTGTTCTCTCACACGAATGTAAAAATGACAAATCGGGATGCATGAACAGCAGACTTCACCCACATAACACAAGACAGCTTCAGAAAGTTCATAGATGCCAAATGGAGCATCTTTATGAACTCTGGTTTGAAGATGGTAGAAAGACCGTGATATCCAAAGATCATCCACTAATCACGGAAACTTACGGAATCTTCACTCTTGAGAAGTTTGGGATATCTTCTTGTTTGTCTTTCTTCAGAAGGAAGATTGATGTTTCTCACAGACACATTTACATCATAAACTTAGAAGGTGGTGTTTCAAAGCTCATAAGTGTGGAACGTTCCTACTTCCCACATATGACTTATGATGTCTCGGTGTCGTGTGACAGGCTTTACTTCTCCGATGGACTTCTGAATCACAATTGTGTAACTTCCGACACAAAGGTGGAAGTAAAAATCAAAGATGAAGAAAGCCACGGATCAGTGCCAATCTTTGAACTTTTCTATAGGAATAAAAGGACGAAGACATTTCTCGATCGTTTGATATACTTTCTGTTCCGTCAGAAACAGAAATTTAAATAACGAAATATTCTCGAGAACATGTCTTATACACCTCTTCTTCCACTTCTGAAAAGGGGAACATTCATAACTTTCAAATCGTCTGGTGAAGATGTAAAGACGATTTCATCTGGGAATGATGCGAACGGATTTAAGTTTTCAAAGTTTGCACTTCTCAATCTTCCTCCTATCGTTGCATCTAAAACAAACACCTCTCAGAGAAATACGCTTGATGCACGAAGAATAGAAGGTTTTTACACCTCGGATTATAGTCAGAAGACGCTCCTTATCCATGACCGTGCAAGGAAGATTCTCTCAGAATCTTTCCAGAACTACATCCTCAACATGGAAAGCATTCTCCTTGAATCTGACACTTATGACCGTGCCACTCTTCGGAATGCATCAGAGAGAATCTTCTTCAAGTGGCTCAAGGAAACTGGAGCGATCCGCTTTGAAGAACAGCCCGAAGTGTCACAGTTTAAAGCGGATAAAGACAAACGTTTCATCGAGGAAAAATCTGAGATATACGACAAAGTTGTTCAATACATCGGTGACATTGACATTTCTGTAAGAGAGAACATCGTCGACGGTGATTCATATTCAGAAGCTTATATCAACATTCCTTCTGATCACGGTTCTACCCCAGAAGTGATGTTCAGATCAATATCCGATAAGAACTATAACGAACAGACTGTAGTAAGACATCGTGCGCAATCAGAACTGATAAATGGTAGAAGTTCGAGAGATATAACTGATATGGGACTTTCTGTGGAAGCGGTTTATGACTGTGACACACAACCAGGTACACTGACCTATTCTCAGCAGTGGATGCAAGAGAAATCGACGTTGTATCCAAATGGTTACTATACTGATAAAGAGTTCGGAAATGCCACGAATGTAGAAATCACGAGATCATACGCAGATGGTTCTGATCCAGTCACTTTCAAAAGATCATCACTTGATGGTATTTCGATCGACTTCGATATCTCTTCATATAAGCAGATCGAAGAATATAACAAGACACATTCTGATAGAATATCCACGCTCGGTGATTTTAATACGAAGTCTGGTGCACGAAGCTTTGATTTCAATTGCATCCTCGTCTACTATGACGTAGAAGATTCTTCTGGGGAAACAGTGACCAATCTTTATGGTGTTCTGTTCCTTGGTGATGTAGTCCCATATAACACGGAATCTGCTGTTCTCTCGACAGTAAGAAAAATAAGACATGATAACGTCACATATCAGCAGGGTAATTCGCTGTCATATAAACTGAACTTTAAGACCGATTTCCACTATGGTGACGCAGTTTCTCATCACTCTGTAAATGACGATTCATCGAGAATAATGGCGACAATGATGCAAATCATCGACAGATACAACGCACTCTCGTCCAAGTTTGATGAAGCACTCGTGTTGAACAAGAAGCTCATAGAACATATTAAGAAAAACGATAGAAAACTCGAAGATGGAAGAAAAATCAATGATTAGTCCAGTACCAGTAGAATATGCCTCGTTCGATGCAAAGATTCTAAATGTCACCTTGCAAAAGATTTACTCTTGTATTCAAGATATGAACGTGGAGGATGAGTTGACTGTCGACGCATATGAGCTTGAACAACTTGAAAAATCTCATCGACTTCTGTGGAATCTGGCGCAGGTCATGTCCCAATTCTCAAATGAGGATAAGGTGAACGAACTTATAAAGGTTTGTGATAACCATATACTCGATCTCGATAACATGCTCGAAACCGAACAATCAGTAGACGTTATCGAAACCATCAAGAAGAATAAGAAATCTTGGGAAAGACAGAAATCTCACGTAGAAGCAGTGAAATCTCTGTTCGAGTACTAACATTTCGAAATAAAACACAATCTTTAATCTATGATTGATGACCTCAAGAGAACCTCTCTCTTGAGGTCATCGCTTATTTGCCCTACTTTCATCCCAAAAGATTGATCAGAGAGCAAGGAAAGTACCTTCCTGTGATAAGGAAAGTATTCTTCTGTGATAAGAATCACAGAGGACACTAAAAAGATAGATCACAAAACTTATGAACATTGACGACATTCTCTCCCTCGATCTTGATTCTCTCCGAGAATGGTTACGTGAGAGAAACGATGAATATCGATCGGGATTTCCCACTGTCTCAGACGATGATTATGACAAGGCGTACAATCATTATTCTCAAGAGACGTGTACAAGACTGTTTGATGGTCGTGTTTCACACGAACGTGTAGAAAACTCGATCCCAATGTACGGTCTCGAGAAGATAAAGACAATCGAAGAATTCCGTGAATGGGTTATTAAAAATGGGCTTCAGTCTCAGAAGTTCATCATCACACCAAAGTATGATGGCGTGTCTTGTGGCGTGACAACAGATGAAAATGGGCAAGTTACTGCACTCGTGAAAGGTCGTGAGAATATGAGCTTCTCGATTTCTCACCATTTCTCACTTATAGAACCACTTTTCAAAGATGATGAAGAGATAGTCGGTGAACTTATCATTCCACAGAGCGTATTCTCAGAGAAGTACTCATCAGAATACAAGAATGTGAGAAACATGGTCGCAGGAAAGCTCAATCCACGATCAAGGTCTTCGGAGGAGCTTCGAGACTTTGTCTTTATGAAGTACACCAGTTATGCTGGTTCTTATAAGACAAAGCAGGAGATGATCGACAGGTTGAACACTCTCAACAAGATACCTGTTAGGTACATTCTCGTCGACTACGAAGACATAACCGAAGAGTTCCTATCAACAACTTATCAAGAGTTTATCCTTGAGTTTGAAATCGATGGTCTTGTTATTGATGTTAATGACCTCTCTGTTGCAGATTCTCTTGGTCGCAACTCTATCGGAAATCCAAAGTTCGCCATTGCTTATAAAGGATCATTTGGTGACACAAAGAAGGTGATTATCCGATCTTTGAATTGGTTCATCGGGAAAGATGGAACGTTTAACCCCACCATTTCGACCGACAAAGTCCTCATTGATGGTGCTATGTGTGGCAACAACATCTACGTCGACAATGCAAGTTATGTCCGTGATAATGGCTTGAGACCTGGACAAGAAATCTTCATCAAGAGATCTGGGAAAGTGATACCAAGAATCCACTCTATTCCCGAGAAAGAAAGATGGAAGTCTTACGGAGAAATGGTGGAAAACAGTCACCTCTTCCGAGAATGTCCCCATTGTTCAAGTCCGATTGTCCTTGATGATTCTCTCGTGGATGTTTATTGTCCAAATGAGAAATGCTCTGGGAGAAATCTCCAAGAGTTCATCTTCTTCTTCAAAGTGTTCGGTGTTGAAGGGATGTCAGATGTGACATATGAGAAGATCTTCGACAAGAATTCTTTATACACTGACGAAATAGTAAGAGTCATCAGAGATCGTGCGAGTGTGTTCTCAGAGTTTGGAGACAAGCGTTCTTCCAACATTGTCCGTTCGCTTGAAAAGTGTATATCCGACATCACCATTTCTCGTCTTATGCACGCATCAAACATGTTCCAAAGTCTTGGATCAGTCAAACTTCAATGGATCGTCGATGAGTATTCTCTCACGTGGGAAAACTTAGAAGATTTCTACCCCTCATCCACAGACATTCTCAAAATCAACGGATTCGGGGATATCCAAGCAGGTATCTTTGTGGAAAACTATAAGAAGTTTATCGATTTCTATAAGTCCTTGTCCTCGGTACTCACTTTCAAGACAAAGGTAGAAACCACAGAATCCGACATTTATCAAGGGAGAGTTTTCTGTTTCACTGGTTTCAGAAACAAGGCGATGGAAGACACTATTGTTAAAAATGGTGGGAAAGTGTCTGCAACATACACGAAGGTAGTTACTGATCTTGTCATTAAGGAGAAGGGAAGTGGATCATCGAAGGAACAAAAGGCGATGAGTGCAGGGATTAGGATTTATAGCGAATCAGAGTTTAGAGAACTGTTGGGAATGGAGACGATCATTGAGGAACAGCAAAAGTCGTTGATAGATCCTTCAAAAGCACTCTTCTAATCATCCTCCCCAGAACATTAATGAGAGAGCCGACAGATCTTTTTCTATCGGCTCTCTCGACATATTTGTAAATAACGAAACTTTGTCCGAAATATGTCTAAAAGATCATCAGCAATTGTTAGAACAAACCCATTATTAACTGGTAATATCAAGTTTGTAGTGAAATCAGACGGAGATTTCCAGATTTCCACAATACCAGTTAATGATACATTGTCGAGCATAGCTTATACGAAACCACTTAGTGTATCATCAGCACCTTTTGATGATATCTCGAAAGTTTTCGCTGATGTTCCGAAGAACATATTCTACGAAGCACCTTCCAAACCCGATGGTTATGTCTATGAGAAGTATGCGGACATGGTTGATCAAACCTATCTTTACAAAGTTCAGAGATGTACGTCGATGCTGTACGATGAGGAATTTTCGATTTTTGCCCCACTTTACATTGGTGAAAAACTTCCGAAATACTTCATCATTTATAAGTCCGATGGAAAGAAGGACAGACTTCGTGACTGTCAAATCTTGAAGATAATCGATCTCCATAAGTCCCCTATTGGGAAGTATTTCCAAAAACTCACTGATTTCCCACTTTTTAAAAATTCCCACCTACAATGTGACTTTATACAAAAGCATGTCACTTACACTGGGATATCCATCGACAAATCATCAATTGTGCAGATATCCGAATCGATTGAAGACTTTGTGGATGGTGGGAAAAGTGTCTACGAGTTTGATAAATGGGTCACGGAAGGTTACAAGAGACATTCGCTCGTCTCCCACAAGCTCTTCAACTTCGAGTTCCTTTTTGATGATCCTTCCCGAGAGATCAAGTATGAGAATTACTTCGGTCTTTATGCCGATGACATAAATCTCACAACCTATCTGTATTCAGACATAAATGATGTCGTAATATCGAAAATACAAGACAACTTCAAAGATGTCGACCTTTGTCTTATGAAGACTGATGATGCAGTTGTCGATATCAAGAACTTCAAGAAGAAAGATTTCCCACAATACACAACAACGAACATTTTCAACATACGCCTTCAAGGAGATGAGGAGCAAGAACCTGCTTACAACGAGATTATCTACGACGCTTCACGTAAGCCGATGATCAACACGTCGATAAAGATCTTCATTGATGGGAAAGAATCAGAAACGATACTCTCCAACACCCTCTTGAATCTTGAGCAAGGTGACTATGGTTATGAGAAATGGTCTCGTGATGGTTGGTTCTTGACATATTACAACCCATTCGGATCTAAAGAAGAAGTCCTGCAGAGAATTGCGTCGTGTCTTGAATGGGTCGTTGATGCTCTCCGTCTGTATGGTGTGAAAGTCTTCGTGGATAATGACCACGACAGAATAATCGTCGAAAACTCAACAAGACCTTCTATTGAGTTCGAGATAACTTCTGCTGATGGAACACTTTCGCTCTTGTATGAGAAATTCTCAAGAAGTGATAACAACTTCATGATGTCCCATTCTAATGCTCTCAACTGTGTAGACAAGTACGTAAAGAATGGGAATCACTTTGAACGTGTCAAGCACGTCAAGAAGAGACGACACGTTGATATGTTCGACATAATCTCGGACACACCAATCTATCAGACAAAGAACGTCATACAGGTTTATGATCAGACCGAATTCACCTTGTCCGTCGTGAACTTCATCGATATCTGTGACTTCGACTTTATGATCAAGACAAAGACAAAGAGAAACGACATACTCATTGAACTTGAACAATACACTCCCGAAGAACAGAAGACTGATCCCGATCTGTCCAAGTTCCTCGGTTATGATACGATTTCGATTGATGAGAAGAGACCTCTTGTTTCTCTGCAATCAGTGTGCAAGTGGGTTTCTGAGTTTAAAGATGTCCGTCTGGATGAGTATCGTTTGAATGTATCGGAAGAGTTCGGTTCGGATAACTTCTCTCCTTCGTTCAACATTTCTTATCCTAATCCGAAGTATTACACCCACGAGTTCTTCCCAATTTCGAGACATCCACTGGTGGAGAAAGATGGGAAAATGTCTGCGTATTTCTCTGAACCATTCAACGAACTGAAGTATTGCTTCTCGAGTTATGACTACTTCCAAGAATACTTCACTGTCTTTGGTTATAGCTTTAGAGACGGATCGTACTCGAAAACTGATCCTTCTGAAAATTGGTCAATCATTTCGAAGAACAACGTCGGTGACTTCGTTACAATGTTTAGGGGTGTGCTCATAAGTATCCATTCCAAGAACGATATCGACGGCTACAAGTTCTCCTCGATTCTCAATGTCAATCCTAATGGTCAGTCTTCCATACGCATTGTGAGAAATAGACGGTTTAAGAGCATTGTTATGATCTGTACCATTTCTTACAATGACTATAAGATATCGAAAAACAATCTCTCCTTCCTCAATCTTTATACAATGGGGTCTCAATCCACAAAGTCTAAAGATGGGAAGATAATCGATGGCAACCGTATCGACTTCGAAGGTGTAAGTGGTCTTCTGAAAATTGGTATTGATTCTTCCAACAATGACACTGTCAAGATGCAGGAATATGACCAGATGTTTGGTATAGAACTCGATATGCGATTTGTCTCTTACACTGATAGTTCTATTGAAATCGATGCTATGATCAATGGTAGTCCACGTAAACTTCACGAATGGTACTCATTGAAAGATGATAAAACGTTCATGGAGATAATCGGCATCGAAGAAGATCTGGAGACTAATAGAAAGAATCTCGTAATGTTCAGATCCTTGAAGTGTGATTCTCTTGGGATTTACCTCAAACACGGATCTCTGACAATCAAAGACTATAACCACAATTCGATCGTTATCGGAAAGTCGGTCAAGAAATGGGACAACTCGCACGAATTCTTCACGATTGATGACGGTGTTGTTTACATTGAAGCAAACAAGCCATCAATGGAAGCCATCACCACACTTACGCCAAAGTCTCTCGTACAACATATCCAATCGTTAGATCCTAAGAAGAAGTCTTTGAAGTGGTATCTCGTCGGTGGTGGTAAAAACTTCCACAATTTCCAACACGAGTTTGTCAACTTCTCTCTTCTTCGTGAGATTGTAGAAAACAACAACTTCTCATATACAGAAGATAGAAGACAAGATGACCTACAGTTTAAGTTCCACAGACCTATTGATCTCGGTTCTATGAAGAGGTATGGCGGAAAGTATGATCCAAAGATCAGTAAACTATCGACTGCTATCAATCCGAAAGTCTCTTCTATGATCGACCATTATCGAATGTCTTATAATGACTCTAAGGACACGTTCGACAAGACGATCAATTACGATATTCGAAAGGAGAATACTGCATTTGTGCTCGGAGATATCCGAATCCCAGAGTTCGTATACAACGACCATAAGTCATTAAAGGTCACAAGTCTCCCACTTTTTGGCGACACGTCTATCCCTTATGACAAATCTAAGCACTTTGCAGATTTCACGAGTATGTTCTCATCGAAGATCCTCAACTTGCCCAATTCGTTCGAGATAACTGTTGGGAAGTGGAATGTTGATGATCAAGGGAACTATTCTTCCGAGATTAACCTCATCGATTCTTTCTTGGAAAAGTTCAAGCAGGAGATGATTGATGCCGTTGATCATCTTGGTACAATCGATGATCCTCGTGTCTATGTGGAAGAATATTGTAAGAAGAATATCGGAATGCTCTACAAGATCTCGGATTCGAAGATGCTCTCAAATGGTGAAGTCGTCAAAGATTTCTCAATTTCTCTCGATCAGAACGTCATAAAGATTCATCACCATACGATAGAAAATGTTCATCTTGAGATGACCATTTCCGTGGGTCTTGTGTAACCGCTCTCGGAAGGTAAATAAGCAAATATCCTCCGAAAAAGCATGGGAAAATATAGCGGAACTGACATCCAAGATATGACACTGTTCAGCATAGAACAAGACGATTCTGTACTGAATCTTGTAGAAAAACTGAACCACAACTTTGATCAGATACTCAGGCATGAAAGAACTGATCTTGTTGATTTCATGACTACTTTGATCCTTAGAAACATAGCAGATGGGAAATATTCCGAAATTCTCGGTGCTGAAGGGTCTCGTATAAAGATGATCGGTAAACCTGGGCGTGATGGTAGCGATGGGCGTGATGGGAACACTGTGGTACAAGCATCACAGTCCGTCAAGTTCCTACAGATGAACACCAGTGATCTTCGTGAAATACAGTACAATTCATACTCGATTTCTATTCCTAACACACCAGAAAAGGAAAATGAAAGAATCGAACTTCTGAAGTATCGTGTGGGTGATGTTATATTCACGAAAAATGGTGACCTGCTTACTGTCGAATCGGTGACTGATTCTGAGATATTTGTTACAAGAAAGATAAACTACTCAGCACTGAGCGGAGGTGGTGGTGGTGGAGGAACATCACCAGGCACTGGAGGAGGTGGAAGTGGATCAACTGGCGGAGGTGGATCTGCTTTCCATATAAACACCGATATTGAAAACTCTACAGTCCGTGACCATATTTTACAAACTGCCGATCGTATACTTCTTGGTCAGTTCATTCCTTCATCTGGGGAATCGAATAACAGCACGAGATATTACAGATTTGGTCTTGGTATTGGGAAGCATGCTTATGGAGATCCAACTCTGGCCATTGCAAACATACCACAGACTTTAACTGCAGATGCTAATGCTGTCGATTCTGATATAAAGGATCAAGTAAGGTTGTACTTCCGTAAGAATTCCCAGCAATCGTTCGACTTTGTAAGTCCACGTCATTGGGCATCGGCCAGATATGTTGATCTTTACGAGAACGACAAATCGAAGGGACTAGTAACTGGTCAACGTCTTCGTCTCTCTCTTGAGAACAGTGATGGTGAAGATACTAACCAACCATTCATAGAACTTCTCACTAACAAGAGAACAAGCGATTCTCATTCTACGATTTCCACGCATACCTTATCAGTAATTGATCGCCACAACAAGAGGGCAGTCGTTATTGATAATCGTCAGCGGTTTGTTATAAAGTCCATGATTGCCGATTTCTCAAAGTCTATCCTTTACACGAACGAGAGAAATGATGTCTTGGCAACCGAATATGAAACGTTCTCTGCCCCATCTATCAAGACCAACACGATCTCTCCTAACAGTGGAACTATGGTTTCCATTGGATCTGGGAATGGACTCTCGGCAGATATCCTCAAAACGAAGAAGTTACAAGGTGTCAGTGGTGCAATGTCACTTTCTGACAACACTGTTCTGACTGTTGATGCGGGAAGTGATATCCGCATCGGTGACACTTACATTCGTCAGTGGATTTCTGATACTAATTCAAAAGTTGGTGAACTTGATAGAAAGAGTATAAAATCGAACACTCTCTTCTCAGATATCTTCGTCGATGTTCGAGAGCAGAAGTTAGATCTCCGTACTCTTGGGTTTGGTCTGTTCTCTCCGTCTGATGGTAAGAACATGACGATCTCCACCAACACTCTTCAAAAGACTGGTGAAGGGACTTCGTCGAACATCTACGTTTCGACATTCATCAAGGGTGATGCTGGTGTGTTCCATAACAAATACTCTCCTATTCACAGGTTGTTCGGTGTGTTTGCTATTGGTGACACTGACGTTCTTGCAGATACTCATTATGATACCTCTGAAAGTGATAAAAACACGCTCATTGGTATGGGTGCTTGGGGACATGGAAAGTTCGCATCTTCACAATCGGTAAGTGTTGAATCAGTCAAATCCAAGAAGATTGCAGATTATGAAGACTACGTGAAGATACCTGCTTTCAATCTTAGTGGTGGTAGCATTGACTATTCTACGATAACGTTCCCTTCTCAAAACAAAGACGAAGGTTGGAAGAAAGCAGGTAACGTTATCGTGATGAAGCCATCGACGAACCTCATCAGTCAATCTGAGAAGTACGTTTTCGAATCTGAGAAGAAGGTGAAGACGTACTACGTGAAGTTGCACAATGAGATCTATGATGACACACGTGACACACGTAAACCGATAGGTTTCAAAGTTCAAGACGGTTGGTCATGTTTCGAATACGATATCAATGATGTCTCAACTTATCAGAAGACGATATTCGACAAGGTGAGAGTAGATGTCAGTGATCAAACGAAGAATCACATCGCAGGTAATCGTAGAGGTGCTGGGGTTCCTTATGGTGAAGGTAACATTTTCTCGACCATTATCAACTACGACGCAGAAGGAAGACCAATAAAGAGAAAACCTGGTGGGAATTCTGCAAACAACTTCATGCTCAATGCGACATCATTTATGGCGTTCATTGGTCATTATCAGATGAAAGGTCATAGTTCTGAACTACTGGAATATGAAGACATACAACCTGCAGTTTATCAAGACTTTGTACACGAGGTTCAGAGGAATTTCTACTACATGAACGCTATGGACTTGATAGCAGAAGGTATGAATTCAAACACAAATCCGATAACCTTCGAAAAATTCCAGAGAGTGCTCACGAATGGTGGTACTAAGTGTGAAACGTTCGATTCATATATCGAATCAAAACAGAATGGGAGATCGAGGAAGACAGCGTTTGTGTTCTCTCCTATCAAGACGAGATCGATCGTAAAGATGTCACCATTCTCTGACAGATCTCTCAATCACGTTCCATGTGTTATGACGACATTCATAAAAGATCATAGCGTGACTGATGAATCACAGGAACTCTTGTCAAACGACATGTTCTCCCTCAAAGTTGTTGGTGATGTTGTTCATATGGACATTTATGTTGAATGTTCAGTGTTGCAGGTGAAGAAACCGAATGTAGACAACTTCTACGCATATCAAAGACATGTTTACTCTTCTGGCGCATATGAACCCAACACTGATTCATCAACAGCTTTGAAGACTATTCTCTCCAATACAAGGCTCACGGAATGTTTAACTGATGACATTTCATCAAGTCCTATGAGTTTATGGGCAGGGCGTATTCTGTCTAATGCGGAAGGTTATAATGCGGTGTATAAGAAGTCACATGTGCATAATATAAAACTGTCAGATCAAACTCCTTTACAAGAATCGTATGGGTTCTCGATGTCTATGCTGATTCCTTCTGTCTTCATACCAGTGACCGATATCATGTTCTCTGATAACACAACTCTCTACACGGATGGTATGTGCAGAATATCTGTAACACCATTCAGAGCAGGAAGAAAATCTCTTCAGGGTTCTATGATGAAAGACGCTATCCCAAATAGAAAAGCGAATATTGATTCAAATCGTCGATTTAACAACGTGGTGTTTGATGATAGACTTGTCGAGTTCAGCGGTTATACATCACTTTACAAGAAAGGTGTTGGTTATACACAAGGATACTCTGCCGATTGTGGTTTCGCTCCAAACAAACAATCTTACACCTCGATCGTTGTAGAATTCGAAAATCCTAACTACATTGACAAATATTCTCTTTCGTCGAATCTTGTAGAGCCACAGAGCGGTGTGAAGTTCAAGAAGATCTCTCTGACGTGGGTAAAACCTGGTATCTCAGAAATACTTGAAAGAATGCAGATGTCAGATAGAACAAGAACTGGTGGATTCTCGCTTGATAACGAAATCTCGGTAGAAACCCAGAAGATCTATGGAGAAGAGATGTACAAGCAGATGCAGAAGTATCTCGATAATGAGTAAAGATATAAGAAAGGTGGAATATAACATTTTTGTATAATGAGTAGCTACGACGAATTAGAAGAAAAAGCAAAAGAAAACCTCCTCCGAGAGACAGAAGGAACACCTTTTGGTGGATTCAAACCTATGGATAGAGAACAGCTTGAATCAGAGTTTGTGACGAAGCATAACTTCGTGCCTATTCCTGCCGATGAATTACCATCAAGGTCTTTCTTCTATGACAAGGGCACTCAAGTTCTTGTCAAATCTGCAAGCGTTCAAGAAGTCAAGCATTTCTCATCGATCAATGATGAGGATTTCTTTGACATTCAAGACAAGATGTCCACACTCTTCAACGTTTGTGTGAGAATCTCAAAGAACGGAAATCCTATAAGTTACAGAGATCTTTCCGAATTCGACAAGATTTACGTCTTCTTCGCTGTTCGTGAGAGAACTTTCCTTGCTGATGGTCGCCAATCCACGATTTCTCACAAGTCTCCATGTCCCAGTTGTGGTGAGGAAATCTCGGTAGAAATCGAAAAGGGGAATCTTGGTTATTACAGCATTCCAGATTCTATAATGAAGTTCTATGATGATGAACGCAGATCATTCGTTATTAATCACGAGAAATTCGAATCTCCGCTTGAAATCTTTGTTCCTACTGTTGGTGTGACGGAGAAGATCTTCCAATACATCAAAGAAGCAGAAATCAAGAAGCAGAGAGGTGAAGGTGGTTATTACGACCTTGCTGATCTTACGATCATCATGTACATTACCAAGGATTGGAGAGATATCGACGACAGTGGTAAGTACATCAAGCGCAAACTTGAAGAAATCAAGCGTTGGTCAGTCGATAAGTACAAGGTCGCTACTCATGTCACTAAGACACTCAAAGTTGGTGTTGATCCTATGATGGAAGTACACTGTTCAAAGTGTGGAAAGGAGAACAAGGTACCAGTCCGATTTCCAGAGTGGTCAACTCTACTCTCTGATGAAAGTATCATTGGAGAACTTTTCGGAGATAGTTCATCGTCTGATCTTTGATAAGATACTGTCGTGGTCAGAGATTCATCAGATGCCATATGTTGAACTGCAATCTCTGATCTTGGCTTACAAGAAGAGACTTGAGGAAGAAGAGGAAGAAAGACTAAGGCGAGAAGCTCTGCAACAACAAGAGTATGAGCAACAGATGCCGAAGTTCGAATCATTCACACCGAAGTCTCTTGGTGAACAATAA
>ERZ772932.9-NODE-9-length-149577-cov-6.088342_pt1 | contig 149577 bp, 144 predicted proteins | sample MGYA00511684_ERZ772932 | MGnify/ENA primary metagenome ERZ772932 (study PRJEB29015, sample SAMEA2738078) | human oral metagenome | biome: human oral; feature: human-associated habitat; material: saliva | place: China | collected 2210 ...
ACCTATTTTAGACCTAAAACCAACGGGTTGATACATTACACAGAAATAGTGAAAATCACTCTTAAAACCGTTCCCACACACGACAAAAATATTTCAAATTTAGCAGAAATGAGTGTATTTCTTGTATAATAATTAATGTAAGAAAAGGAGGCATTGTTTAAATGTCAGTAAACCAAAATAACAATTTAACAAGTGCCTCTGTTGCCTGGGGTATTCAAAACAATAACAACCTCGTAAATGAAGTGTTTACAAGATTAACTGGTGTAACTGTAATTTCAGACATTAACGAGTTATCACAAATCATGCACGAACCTTTTGATAATTCAATCATGAGTAAGGGTTCAGTTATCGGTGGTGGTTACCAGTTAGGTATGGTTGAGTTACACAGAGACCAAGCGTACCTAAACAAAGCACACATTTTAGATTCATTCACATTAAATAATTTAAGCCAAAGTTCATTAGAACATTTATATTTAACAAACGCTATCTACGCAACCTCTAAGTCTATTGTTATCGAGAAGGCAAATAAAATTGCCAAAGAAAACCATTATGACGAGGTGCTGTTCGCTGATACAAACAAAGCGTACTCAATGAATGAGGCAGAGTTTGACTTTTTCTTTAAAGGGAAAAAGATGGCAACACATATTGTAAAAGCAGATACAGACAAAATCATCGAATGTAAAAAAGAGAACATTCGAGGTTTTATCGGATATGATGTTGATATTGATAATGTAGACTACGAAAGAGCATGTAACCTATGCACTGATATCGAGAACGGCGTTATTCCTATGCCTACGATTATTGTAGTAACAGGAACAGGTGTGCATTTAAAGTATCTATTTACTTCACCGGTTTATTTTAGAAACCAAGTAGCGTTAGAAAAACATGAGAAGATGCAAGGCTTTTTCTCTCGTATCTTCACACATGATGATAGATATTGTGGTAAAGAGCAGGAAACTGGCTCTTATCAGAGAGATTTGCCTATCGGTCAGCCTATGCGTGCTGTTGGTAACATTTATGACAAGATTGAAGATTGTAAAATCACAACCGAGGGTTACACATCTGGTATCTACTACGACATGAACGAACTTAACCAATGGGCAAACGTACCAGATATGAAAGTTGCTAAGGTAGCATCTTCATTGGAGTACAACCGTTTAAAAGCAAGAAGATTATCACAACTAGAATATACAAGACTTTATGATAGTTTTATTGAAGAAGGTATCGGCTATAGAACAAGTCATAGAAACTTATTATTCCATCATATGCTAGTTGAGGGAGACATGTCTTTTGATGAGGCATTATCTCAAATCAACAGTATGGTTAACGAGTTAAATGAAAAATATCCGGTTCCAGGCAACCCTGTTCGTTTATTGACAAGAGCAGAGGCTAAGCGTTTTGACCCTACAAGTGAAACATTTGATTATAACTACTATGTAAATAATTTAAGTACAAGTGCTATGGTCGACACTCATATCTACCACGTACATATTAAACGTGAACAGTACCATACCGGTCTAAGTCAAAGAGAGAACTTAATTCAAGTCAGAAAGACTACGGTACAGGGTATCGAAAAAATGACTGAAAGAATCTTGTATTGCCTATTAAACACAGCAAAAGGAACAAGAGATAATAGAACAGGTATTGTTGAATATAATGGAGAACAGTGTATTGTTGGTGGTTTCGACTTTACACCTTTTGTCATGCAACACTCACCAGAGTATACAATTCATACAGATACAAAATACAGAAGTGTTAGGGATGCATATCGTATTATAGACAACCCAGAAGATGAATACTCAAAGATGGTATTAACAAGAGTCTTTGATTACCTAAACGGCTCAACCATTCAACGAGCAGGCTCAACTAACATATTCTCAAAGCAACAAGAGTTCATTCATCATTTCTTGTTAGAATCTACACCTCAAGAATATAGAGACCAGTTGTATGCTCAATATCTCAATCCTTGCCGTATGAGCAGTAAAAAATATAGTGTATTAGATGAGGGTATGTACCGTGAAATAAATAGACTACTTAATCTATTTAAGTCATTAACACATCATCATTACGAAAAAATTAGACCAGATGTAGTTACATTACAACCATATATTACAGGTGATGTATTGGCAGAAAACTGGATTAAGACTGATGAGACAATTAACCGTCTGTCAAAAACTCTAATGCAAATAAATATTGTGAGAGAAGAAGTTTTAAAACAAGGTACAAACCTTGATGTAATTGCTGAAATCAATAAAACAAACGAAAAGCAACTAGCGTTCACTAGTACAAGAGAGGCTATCTTATTGGAATCTCGACAAAGACGCTTTGATTTGATGGCTATTTGTTTCGCTGACAAAACACTAGATATACCTGAACGATTGAGAAGATACCAAGATGTGATTAACACATTAACATTACATCAAGACCTATCTCTTAACCTTGACAACGTATTTAATATCTGGACTGGTATTAACCTATTAAACAAGCAGGCTCGCCAAAATGAAGAACTATTCAGACAAGAGATGGCCAAGGCTTATATAGGCCTAGAAACAAGTCTAGAGGTAATTCAGAGAGTAGACAGAGCGGTTGTCAACTTTATCAATCAGACAAAAGAGGGCAATAAGAAGTATCATGGTACACTTATGTACGTATGTTATCTTAGAGGTTTCCTAGGTTTCTTAGACCACATGCTTGTGTATATGCCATTCCCGTATAACAAAGTTAGTCATTGCAATGGCTTAGAATACACACAAGTAGGAGCCGTGCTAAACACATTTGATAATACGCATAGAGAGATGTGTCAGTATAACGCATATAACCCTAGAACAGGTGAAGTACATACATATAAACAACTTCTTACAGCAAGAGAATATGTGGCAAAGATGGCAATGTACTATAACTTTGTAAGTTGCCAAGATAATTTAGAACAAGCGGTTCATTCATACAACAACCTAAGGAATGAATGTCAGCACGAGGACGATAGGGTTACTGGATAGTTTTTGGCTATCAGTGGATACCTTTAGCATCAAATTTGTAAAAATCATCAATGGATTTTTATTAAAAACTGATATACAATAAGAAGATTAGTTGTATTGACAATCTTCTAAAAATCTATTGTACGTTGTAATTTTCTATATTAACATTGTGTTGCCTTAGTACTTATACCTTAAGCCATAACTCTTGTAAGGGTATATACTTCTAAATTAATACTTTAGTTTAAGAACAACTTTAAAGTAATTAGAATCAGTTATTAAAAATAACTCCTGTAGGTGTATTTACTCTTATTACAGTTATAAATTAATTAAAATAAGATGGCAATTATAACTAAGGGGTGTTCTAAACATAATTTCTGTAAGAGACTATACTTTTATTAAGATTATAAAAACGAATACCTATAAGGATGGTTATACCTAGTACGGACTAATTCATTAATTAGAACCGGTACTGGTAGTTATACCAAATGTTAAGACTAGATAATTACACCGATTGTACAGTAGTGAATAGGAAGGTAAAGGATAAATGAGAGAAAAGTTTAAACTAATTAAATTAGGCCATAGAGTTGTGAGTGTAGGCCTCGGGGCAGTTGCTATCGGCATGCCTGCTATTACAACAGTTATGGCTTAAGAAGAGTGGGAACGACCACGAGCAGAGTTTATCGAGGATGCGGAGTTCTCTGTATTGCTTGAAAAGATGAAGGCTGATAGTGCGTATACTCTGGTAGAGGATAGTCCTGTAAAAGATGGTGACTTACGTACCCAAGTTGCTACGATGAAAGAGGCTATTAAAGAAGTAGAGGCTATTAGAACTAAGTACGCTAAGGATATGGCTGATTATGCCAAGGCAGTCGAGGATTACAAGGCAGCCAAGATTAGTTATGATGAGATGGTTCGTATCTATAACGAAAAGAAAGCCCAGTATGATGCTGACGTTGCCCGTAACGAGGAACTAAAAGCAGAGAACGAGCGTAAGACTGCTGAATATAATGCGAAGAAAGCACAGTATGATAGCGACTTGGCTGCTTATAATCAGAACGTGGCTGATATCAAGCGTATCAAGAGAGAAAACGAAGACAAAAAGAACGCTTATCTGGCAGATAAGGCTGGTGTAGAATCTCGTAACAAGACTAAGAAAGATGAATACGATAGACAGGTTCAAGTCCGTACAGATGCGATTGAAGAAAACGAACGCAAGATTAGTGAGTACGAACAGTTTATGGCTGATAACCCATCTCTACTTAACTTCGCTGATAGGGGTATTGAATTACGTGGTAAGTATGATGAGACTTACGGTTATACTGATAAGGGTGAATCAGTAGCGTACAAGAACTGGTGGATTGCGAATAATCAATCTGCTGTAATGGGAACACCTGATGCATCTCAAATGGACTTCCATAACTATGGTAATGCCAACCCTAGTAAATATTATGCAGGCGTATTTACGATGTATAATAAGGATAAACTAAAAGAACTTGGTTATGAGTATTCATTAGGTGATATTGGTATTACTAATAAGACTACAATGAATGTTACTTATAAGGACAGTCATGTATCAGAATATGATAACCAGTACGGTCATAACTATAAGTTGGTAGCACAAGGTCAAGTAGTCGATAACTTCTTACAATTCAACTTGCATAATCTTGGTACTACTGAAAGTGGTAAGACTATCTCTGCTCATGTAACAGTTGGTAAGTGGCACCAGTCACGTGCGAGTGGCGTTTACACATTCAAGAAAGACGGCTCTATGGGTGGTTTCGAGGATGGAGCAAGAGCAACATATCAATTCTACGATGAGGCTACAGGTCAGCCTATGAACTTGGTTCGTATGTTTGGTATCGGTGATATTGAAGCAGGTGAAAACCTTGGTATTGCATCTAACGATAAAGTAAGTTCTATTGTACCTATGACACCTAGCGATAAGGCTAAGGGATGGCAAGAAGGAACACATGGCTATGCTAGAGTTCAGCAGATGGGCGAAAAGACAGCATGGACATTCGGTGATGAACACTATGCAAATGCTAACCACGGTCAAATACCTGGCGACCCAACGACTGTTGGTAACAACAATTCAACACCTTTAGCACAGACTATTGGTATCTTTAGTGGGAACACACTAACAGCATCTTGGAGTGGTGCAGGTGGGGGATTAGACTTAAACTCACGTAATATCTTGTTTAAGGAAAAGCCTGAAAAGATTACAGATGACACTTATCCATTACCACCAACTCCTGATTATGAGAAGATTCCTGACGAGCCAGAGTATACACCAGTGCCTGATGCATTGCCTGAACCAACTGCTCCTGAGGCTCCTACATTAAACACAATTACAGAGCCTGTTGCACCAACAGCACCTGGTGAGGCACCAACAGAGCCAGTCAAGCCTGAGGATATCAATGTCGATAGAACCATACATTATAATCGTGCCTATCGTCTAAAACCTGTTACAACTAAGTGGGTAGATGAAGACGGTAACGAATTAAAGACGCCTGTTACTGACGATACTACAAAAGAACATGGTGACATTGATGGTTATAGTTTTGTTCGTAGTGATGAAGATACATTAGAAAACGTAACACATGTATTCAGACAGCACACTACATCATGGATTGATATTGATACGAAAGAAAGTCTAAAAGACAAAGTTAAGGGTATTAAAGAGCATGGTGATATTAAAGAATACTACTTCGTTGAAACTGAAACAACACCTACAGGTGATGTAATCCATAAGTTTAAGGCAGTTACAACATCTTATGTAACAGAAGAAGGCGAAGAAGTATATCCGACTGATAAAGGAACTCATAAAGAGAGACCTCATAAGGATTACAGTTACCGTCGTACAGAGGTAGATGAGCATGGAAACACAAAGCATATCTACGCTGTATTCCATACTGATTATGTAGACGAAGATTTATCACGTATTGCAGAACGTGAGCGTGGACAGCAGAATGAAAAGCAAATTCCGGGCTATGAATACATTAGAAGTATTCCAGAACCAGAAAAAGCGTTAATCACTCATGTATACCGTCAGGTAACCACTTCATGGCAAGACGAAGGTGGCAAGACTCTAAAACCAACTGATAAAGGCATTCAACCTCATGGAGATATCGCAGGCTACGTTTACGTTCGTACTGAAACAAAGCCAAATGGTGATAATGTTCATATCTTCAAGCAAGCAGGTAAAGAACCTACTAATGACTTCGGTGTATTAGGATTAGTTGCAACATCAGTTTTAAGTGCTTTTGGTATCAAAAAACTTAAAAAAGTTGATATAGATACTAGTAAGTAAGAAAAACTTACCTTTAGGGAGCAAAAAGTTGTATAATACTAAATAGAGGGGTGTCACCTCGCCCCTCCTCTCTAATAATAGAAGAGACCAGTTAAAGTCTGAAAACTTAACATTAAAGCACTATTTTCATTTTGTAAGGAAAAGCGTAGTGCAAGGGGATGAAGAGTCCCCTATGGAGCAGAGGGTTTCTATAGCATCAGTTCAATTCTGATGGGCTTCACCAAACCAAACAAAAAAGACAGGCGAATTAACACCTGTCTTATATCTTAGAATAGCCCACTCAATCGGGCTATGCTGAATACGATGATACAGATAAATAAAATCTGGAATAGGAACTCACCGAAACCACCTGTTTTCATACTTGATAAACGGGTTATCCACCAGTGTTTGCCTTTAATTTTAAGAGGCCAGGTTATAGGTGTACCACCAGTTGTAATCGTATCACCAAGGATATGAATGATATGTCCTAACGTTACACAGCCAGCAAGCCATCTAAATGATTGACCTGATGGTAAGGTATAAAGAATACTTAGTGTAATAATAAGAGATACTATCATGATTGAGATATTACCGATAATACCCTTGTTCTTATACTTCTTGAATACTCTACTGAATATACCAGCAAAAGCAAGTTGAGTACTGAATAGAATAATACCTAAACCAATCAAAGTGCCGATAGTAAACTGTTTATCAAAAATAGTTACTTCACCAGGTATAGATGTAAGGAAGTAAGTAATTACGCCTAAAACGATTGCATAGGGTATTGTGTGGGTAAGTTGTCTATGCGGGTCAGACTCTATTGGCTCACTCTTCGTGCGAGTAATAGAGTAAACAAAACTCGATATTGTACGGATAATCGTAGATACGATATAGCCTATTGGCCATAGTAGATTAACGATTGTTGATGACTGATTATCAATATCGGGACCCAATGCTTGCCCTGTTGTTACTAATGCTCCTGCAGAGATGGTTGAAATTGCTACGCTCTGTAAGACGGTATTCGTCATAAAAGACGGATTAATTGCTAAAATAAGCAAATAAATAGCGAGACCAGACAATGCATGAGTAGGTCCCATAAAGTTTAATATAAACATATAAATCTCCTTAACTATACAAGATATATCAATAGTTAAGAGTTTAAAGAGGTATCAACGGTTTAAGTAAATCGTGATATATAAACTACAAAGGAAAAAAGAGAAAGGAAAGAAAAGAATGAAGAATTTAGTAAAGAAAATGTTGACGCTTGTCGTATCTTTGCCATTACTTATGCCTAATGTTGTGCGTACAGGTGCAGCCTCAGGTACACCTCATACACAGACTGTATATGCGGTAAATGATGGTGTATCAGCGATGACAGGTCATACAATTTTACAAAACGCAAACGCAGAAACAGAGTACTACTACATTGACGGAACACCTGCGTACTGTTTAGACCATGGTGCTCATGCCGGTGGAAACAACGGTTCAGCAGACTTAACAGTTTATGAAGTGTTTAGTGCGTCAGATGCAGTTGCAGGAGGAACTTACTCACAATCAATCTCATCATCATCTAATGCAGGTACTTTAAATTATACACATACGTATGGTACAAGGGATATGGCTATCTTGTCTTACATCGTTGAACACGGTGAACACAGTGGTCGTGGTATGGCAGTCACACAGATGGCAATGTGGTTATACAGTAGTGCCCAGTCCAACATCGCAGACCGTATCGAAAGTGATGTAAACCGTGCAGGTCAGATTGGTGTAGAGGGTAGAGCATTGTATAACGCAGCCGTTGCTTATGCAAACGCCGGTGGTATGCCTACTAAGAATGTTAAGATTTACTCATCAGGTAATGCTTGGTATCAGACATTCACAACATTCACAGACGAGCCTATGGTTGGGTCAGTAGAAATCTTAAAGAAGAACAGTAAGCCAGAAATGACAGAGGGTAATGATAATTACGCACAGTCTATGGAAGGTGCTGTTTATGAATTACGTGGAGCAAATGGTTTAACAGTTGCTACATTAACAACAGATGCGAATGGTTACGCTAAGGCAGAAGGTATTCCAGCAGGCAACTACACATTAGTTGAAGTTAAGGCTCCTAAGGGATTTGAAGTATCTGTGGAGCAAAAGCCAGTAACAGTTACAGGAGCATTAACACATGTTGATGTGTTCGACAAACCTTTAAATGACCCTGTAAATATTCGTTTAACTAAAATTTCAGAAGATTTGGTTGAAAATCCTGCATCTATGGAAGGTGCTGAATTTACAGTTAGATTCTACGCAGGTCAGTACACTAAGGAAACACTTCCTGCAAGTGCTACTCGTACTTGGGTAATTAAGACTTTAAAGAAAGGCGATAAGTATGTTACTCGCTTAGGAGAAGAATACAAAGTATCAGGAGACGAGTTCTACTTAGATAATGATTTACCTACTTTACCTTTAGGTACAGTTACAGTTGAGGAAACTAAGGCTCCTAAGGGTTATACTTTAAAGAACAAGACTTTAAACGCCAATAACGAGAAGATTGCCGATGGTGTTGCGTTATTCAATATCGTTAATGATGAAGGAACAAACATCCCTCGTTTAGATGGTGGTAATGAATACAGTATCGAAGAAGGCGTTGAACGTGGTACATTCAAGTTTGCTAAGACTGACAAAGCAACAGGTGAAGCACTAGTTGGTGGTAAGTTTAAGATTGTAAACATGAATGACTATGACGTAGTATTAAAGAACGCAGACGGTTCAGTTGCTGAAACAATCCTCGCAGGTGCAGAATCTACATTTGAGTTTAGTGCAGACGAAAACGGTACATTCACAGGTTGGGATAACATGCTACAAGTTGGTAATTATGCTATCCATGAAGTTGAGGCTCCAGTAAACTATCATATCGCTAGTAATGTGGAATTTACAGTAAATAAGGACGAAGTTGCACCAGTTGCTATGAAGGATGAGGAAAAGACTCCTGAATTAAAGACTGTAGCCGTTGAAGATGGAACCAATTCTAAGTTAGTTGCTGAAAATCAGGTAAGACTAAAAGATACAGCAGAGTATCAGAATGTTAAGCCAGGTGAATACAACTACACAACAACAGTTATTGCTAAGGGTGAAACTGAGGCAGATGATGTAGTGGTAAGCAAAGAAACTAAGAAAGTTACATTAACAGAATATAGTGGAACTCTTGAAGCATTTGCAGATATTGATACATCTGAACTTGGTGGTAAAGAACTCGTATTCTTTGAAGAGTTAGACCGTGTCGAAAAAATTGAAGGCCATAACTACGATGTATCACACAAAGACCGTAATGACGAAGGTCAGACTGTTAAGGTTACAAAAATCCGTACAGAAGCGACTGACGATGTTGATGGTGACCACTGGTTAGATGGAACTAAGGAAGTACAGAACTTTACAGATAAGGTAATGTATCGCAATCTAACTCCAGGCAAGCAGTACACAACAACAGCAACATTGATGAACTACGAAACAGGTAAGCCATTATTAATTGATGGTAAAGAAGTTACTAAGACTGTTACATTTACACCAACAGAACCAGATGGAACTGTATTAGTACCATTTGAAGTAAGTGGTATCAAGTTAGCAGGTAAGAAGTATGTAGTCTTTGAAGATGTTTCCGATGAAAACGGTATTCGTGTTGGTATGCACCATGACTTAGAAGATGTAGGTCAGACAATGAAGGTAACAATGAAAGTTGGTATCAAGGTTGTTAAGATTGACTCACAGAATAAAGAACGTAAACTTGAGGGTGCTGAATTTACAGTATTCAATAAAGACGGTTCAGTTGCTACTGATAAGTCAGGTAAGAAGTTAGTTGCTACAACAGATAAGAATGGTGAAGTTAAGTTTAGTATTGACTATGACTTAGATAATATTATGTATGTTCAGGAAACTAAGGCTCCAGAAGGCTATAAGTTGAATGACACAAAGCATGAAATCAAGCCAGGTGAAGACTATAAGGTTGAAAATGATATTATCTTCACAGTCGAGAACACACTAATTCCAGTTGAAAAGACAAATGACTTCGGTATTGCATTATTTGCAGTTGCAGGTATTGCCTCACTAGCAGGTATTGCATACATCTTAATTAAGAATAAGAAAGGGAAAGAATAAAAACTTTCCTTTTTTTTTATTTAAAAGGGTTGACAACTTAAAGAGTGTATGCTATAATGATAGAGTAATAAATTAAATACGAGGTGAACGAAATATGAAAAAGAAGAATATTGTTATTGTAGTTACATTATTTGTAGTATTATCTATCGTTGCTTATATGTTGTCAAAGAAACCTGCACCAGTTGAAACAAATAAGAAAGAGTCAGTAGTAGAAACAAGTAAGACAGATAAGAATGATAAGTCTGTAAAGACGGATAAGACTGATAAAAAGAACGAAACTAAAACTTCTGATAAGAAGGATGAAGTCAAGACAGATGATAAGAAAGAAGACGTGAAGTCTGAAACTAGTACATCTACAACTACTTCTACTGAAAATACAACTTCTGTGACTCCTAAGAACGATACTCCTAAGAATACAGAAACAGCAACTTCTAATAAGACTGACACTGTTCCTACTCCATGTGTACCGACTTACACAACAGTTAATCACCCAGAACAGGGTCATTATGAAACACGAGTTGTTAAAGAAGCAGAATATGTTCCAGTTTATGACAGACGAGCAGTAGGTGGGCAGACAGGCCGTATTTATAATAACCTAAGTGAATTTGATAATCAAGACGAAGATTACAGTTATTCTGTTAAGACAGTACAAGTTGGCACTGAATACCATGAAGCAATTACAGAACAGGTATGGGTTGTTGACCAGCCAGCCTATACAACAACAGAAGCATCTGGTTGCTAAGACTATGATATAAAATCATAGTCTTTTTTATTGGTTGCATAATTTTTTATTTGTTGTATAATGTATTATGTAAGAGGTGAGACTATGGAAAAACTATTCTTTTGGGGTCATACAGAACATGGTAGTAATGTAACAAGGGCTTGTTTGTCAAATTTCTATCCATGCAAATTTGAATTTAATGGTAAAACATTTAATTTCTCAGAACAGTGTTTTATGTATCAAAAAGCGATTTTATTTAATGATTTTGAAATTGCTAAACAGGTATTAAATGAAACAGATGTAAGAAAGATTAAAGCATTAGGTCGTAAGGTTAAGAACTTTAATAATGAACTGTGGGATAAACATAAGGAAGATTTCATGTTTAATGCTTGTTATGCGAAATTTTCACAGAATGATAAATTAAAAGATTTCTTGTTAAGTACAGGTAATCATGAAATTGTTGAAGCAAGTCCTGTTGATAATATTTGGGGCATTGGTTTCTCCTCAGATAATGCGATGGAGAATATTGATAAGTGGGGACAAAACTTACTTGGCAAGACATTAATGAAAGTGAGAGCAGTTTTAAAATGAGTGGACTAACAGTAGAGATATTAAAGAATTTAGCAAAACAGGGTAAAGTACCAAGTGTAGTAATTGAAGATAATGAATTTGATTCATCAATAGCAAAAACTAATTGGTTTTTACGACATGACGAAAATAAAATAGTTAACTTTCATTATAACTCCACGATTCTTATGTGGGCCGAGCATGCTTTAGGACTTTCCTTTATCTCTAAACTACAAAATATGTTTGAAGAAGCATATCAGGGTTTTCATTTGGATATTGAGTCATTTACAAAAACACAATGTATACTTGTAATTAAAAAGAATGATGTTGAGTCTTTGAAAATTTCAGACGACTATAAACTTGCCACCGAAAAGATGGCAGAGGTTAGAGAAGTACGAGGTATTATTGAAGAAACTAAGAATATTCAAAAAGAGTCGGCAGTTCGTATTAATGATTTGTTTAAAAAGTTGGAAGATGTAAGAGAATATGCAAAACAACTTCAACTAAGAGAAGAGAATGAAAAGAAAGTGTCAGAGCAATTAAACAATATTAACTCTGATATTAAAGAATTAGAGATTAGACTAAAGAAAGACATTCCTGAACTTGATAAGAGTTTAGACATTAATAATTTTAGATAGAGAGGTGATAATATGATGATGAGTAGGTCAGAGGCACAACAAACAAGTAGTCCATTGTTCAGGGAAAAGGTACAAGAACAGCAGGATAACCTCAAAGACACGTTACCATTCGACAGATGCATAAGAGTGGATGAAGAGTTTGAAAAAGATTTAGAAAATAAAGAAGTTTTGATAGACAAAAGGGAATTTCTATATGAACTTCCTAACATCAAAACAACAATTTCTAAAAGTAAGAAGGACATACTATCGTGGGTTGGTATTAAGAATATCACTCTCTGGGTGATGGACAAGTTTGTAAAACCTGCTGTTGGTATAGGTATTTCAATTACTATCTTTTTTCTAACCGCTCTTAATTCATTAGGGCTTTCAGATGAATTGTTTAGTAGTGTAGTGGCAGGTGCGTTGTTTGCCATGCTGGCAGCCGTTGCGTTCTTTTGCTCGTTGGGAGAAGAGGTTAGTAATGTTGGATATATTTACAGAAAATTAGATAGTGAAGATTATTTGATTTCTAATCGTGTAGTTGATTGCCCAACAGCCATTAAACTTAAACTATATGAATACATCAGGTTTGAGGAAGAGTTGTATATTAAATATGTACCACAAAAACAAGAAGTACAGTTCTTCACCAATGAGGGAAAGGTAAGTTATTATACGTTAGAAAAATCGGCAGATAGAAACGACATTAGATATCAATGGGGCTATTTTGCAAGTCAACTTATACCGAATAAATTTTATCGAATTTCAGATATAATCACAGACAAGGCGGTGAAGAACTAATGGACAGAGCGAATGTATTTAGAACAATGGGAGCAACTAGTTTTGTAGGTAATAGAGAGGAAAATGATTTCTATGCCACAGAACCAAAAGCAACCGAACTATTATTAGAAAAAGAAACATTTAATAAAAGTATCTTAGAACCATGTGCAGGTATGGGGCATATTAGAGATGTACTTGTTTCTCATGGGTATAACGTAACTGCAACGGACTTAATCTATCGTGGTATTGATGATATTAAACAGGAAGATGTATTTAATATCAAAGAGTTTAATGGTGATATTATTACTAATCCACCATATAAGATTGCTCTGCCTATTCTAAAACATTGTTTAGATATTATTCCAGATGGTAATAAGGTAGCAATGTTCTTAAAAGTGCTATTCTTATAGGGTAAAGAACGTAAGAAATTCTTTGAAGAGAATCCACCAAAGATAATTTATGTAGCAAGTGGCAGATTAAACTGTGCTAAGAATGGTGAATTTGATAAGTACCCATCTAGTGCTGTCGCTTATGCTTGGTTTGTATTTGAAAAAGGTTACAAAGGCGATACGATTGTGAAGTGGATTAACTGATGAAAAACAACAGTCATTTTCATACTGCAAAAGCAAATAAAAATGATGAGTTCTATACAAAATTAGAGGACATCGAGAATGAGTTAGCACATTATACTGACTTTTTCAAAGACAAAGTAGTATATTGTAATTGTGATAGTCCTGACCACTCTAATTTCTGGAAGTATTTCTATGACAACTTTCAGCCTCTCGGTTTAAAGAGGTTGATTTCTACCTACCTAGACAACACACAATCATTCAAAACAGAATATGATGGTGAAAGTATGATTGAGACACCGCTTATCGGAAATGGTGATTTTAGTAGTGATGAATGCTATCGAGAGGTGTTTTATAAGGTGAAAGAAAATAAAGTATGGTTTGGTTATACTATACCAAAAGAGTTCATCACACTTGATGGAATGACTAAGAAAGTCAGTGGTATTTGTAGATGGTTCACAAATATTGAACCTAGACCAACTATTGAAGATGTGAAGTTAATTGAATTTGACCCATCAAAGCATAGAAGATACTCAAATTATGTGGCAGTTAATGTAGATAATATCAAACAAATTCCAGACACTGACGAGATAATTGGTGTTCCAATCACATTTTTAGATAAATATAACCCAGAACAGTTTGAAATACTTGGGATGTCTGGCGATAGAGAATTTGTAGATTCCGACTGTGATTTCTTTATACCCGTAACAAAAGAACAGAAAAACATATTTAAAGAACAAAACAAGGATTGGAGAGACACACATCCGTATTTCTCTGATGGAGACAAACTAACAAAATTGTTATATGTTAGACTTTTTATTAGAAAGAAAGGAACCTAATAATGATAAAAACACTTAAAATAGAATTTGAAGGACCAGACTCTGTAGAAGTCAGTGGTGAATATGTTAAGCAATTTAAGAATATTGATAATTTTTACCTAGATGAGAATGGTGATATGATTGAGGCCAGAAAGTTAGTTATTGTGCTAGACAAGAATGCTAATAAGGAATATAATGATGGTTTCAGTTCAGAAAACACCGCCTTTGATAGAATAACATCTTTTAATGATATTGTTGATTTTGAAATACAAGATGAAGAGTCAGAACATATCGTATTTACAAACTATGAGGATGATAGATGTGGAAACAATAAAAATCAGTACACAAAGATTGACGAGAATGGAGACTTGCACATTTTAATCACGGATAATGAAGATTTAGTACCAAGTGGTTTCACACAACCAAACTTGATACCTATTGATGGAGTAACAGATAATGAAAATAGTTGATTTTAAAAAAGAAGGTAATATTGTTAGACTTTATTTAGGTAAGACAATCAATGGTATCTACGGTGATGACTGGGATGATACACCTTATGAACATAACGCAGGTGAAGTATATGACCAGTTTTATGAGAAAACGATTGATATTGCATTCCCATTAGACACACAGGTGTTTGAGCCTTGCTATGGTTTTATGAACTCACCTTACTGCAAGGATAGTTTCATTTCAGAAGATAAGGTACCATGTATTCTTTTCGGTGAAGTTGAAAACTTATGGCAATATGAAAACTATGCAGAATTGTTAGAAAGAGTGCCATTACTTAATAAAATTTATCTTGGTGATGAGTGGGAAGATGTTGTATCAAAATACGGTGATAAATTTACAGTATTACCTAATAAGGTAAGTAACCAGTTTGGTATTCTGTTTGAGAACTGTGAATATATGGCCTTTAACAAAGAAGACGTGGAATTAGTTGAGTTAAACGAAGTATATACAAATATTCGTTATTACAAGAATGAAACACAAATAATGAGAGTTGCAAACAATGTCCATATTGTATTAAAGAAGAGTGCAGAAGTAGAGTACTTACCATTCCTTGTTGAAAATCTAAAAACAACTACATTTAAAAGAATTTTAGATTATAGTGATATTGTAAGCATTGACTTGAATGGTGAAGAGTATTTTGTGAAGTTTGATGATATTGTTTCAAACAAATACCAGCACACATTTATAGATGATAGTGGTCGTTTACATATTATGGTTTCAAAAGATGAAGAGTATTTAGCAGATTTAAAACTGTAATTTAAAACGAATTACAGTTTTTATTGTATAATATAAGTGTAAAGGAGTTTTAAGATGATAGTATTTGCAGGAATGATTGGGGTAGGGAAGACTACCTATGCAGAGAAACTAGCAGATAGTTTGGGTGCGAGATTGTTTAGAGAGCCAGTAGAGGATAATCCATTTTTACCTTTATACTATGTAAATCCTAATAGATGGGCACTCGCATTACAGTTGCACTTTTTAAATAAGAAATATAGTCAAGTCAAGGATTCTATGCAATTAGACAGGTCTGTAATAGATGGAAGTATCTACGAAGGAGAAATCTTCACAAAATTAAACTATGATATGGGAAATATCTCAAAAGAAGAATATGACCTTTATATGGATAGTTTGAATATCATGATGGAAGAAACAGAAGAATTACCACAGAAGACACCAGACTTGCTTGTATATCTAACAGCGCCTAAGGAGTATATCCTTGACAAGATAGTTAATCGAGGTAGAGAATTTGAACAACCAACAGCATCTAATAAGTTGTTGGAGTACTATTCTAATCTATTAGATAGATATGAAGAGTGGTACGTGAACTATAACCAATCTCGTAAGATGCGTATTGATGTTTCACAGTATAATATTAATAATGCAGAGGACTGGGAGAAGATACTCAACTTGATTACAGGCAGACAAGGCAGTTACGACCTTGTTGGTCAGAAATTTCAGTTAATCTATGACGATAAATTAAATAATGTAGAAGTGGACTTGGGTACGTATGACACACCTGACCGTTGTATGCAGGAATTAGAACAGTGGTGGAGCGACCATAATTTTAAACCTTGTTACTTAAGGACATGGTACTCTAACAACACACTAGTCATCGACTATGGGAACCATCTTGGGTTCTATTGTATTAAGGCAATAGCAGAGGAGTATTGATATGATTTACTTAATAATTGGTTTGTCTGTATTGATTGTAATGTTGACTGCATTAATGTATTTGTTAAATAATAAAAAAATAGCAAAAATACAGAAACACGCTCCAATCGTTGGAAAAGGTGTTTTAACGCTTGTTGTGATTTCAACGATGGTGATGTCATTTATCTCAATCAAGTACTATACAGAACGTCCGGTGAAGCCGGAAGAGGTAATAGAACAAGTTAGAGAAGTTTTGTCGAAAGAATACCCTGATAAGATATACAATCCAGCAGATTTGTCATTAGAAGAAGAGTTCACCAAAAAATCAGCAATAGATACTCTAACAACCTTATTGAATAAAGTTGTAGATAAAGATAACAGTACCGCAATGAAAGATAGATATGACGCTATTTCAAAAGATGGTTCTACCTATACCGATAATATCTCACCAGATGTAGTCAGTAGATTTTATCAGCGAGACAATTTTGATACAGAGGAACTCAAAGCAAACATGTCACTAGCACTGTTGTCGATTACTAACTCATTGTTGGGGACCGATAACGAACTAACCGTTAAAGCAACAAACATAGAAAATGTTTATCTGTCTCCTGAAACAAACACGGCACGTATACCTTTAGATATCTACCTCAGTCATTACAGTGGTTACACGATTGATATGGTATTCATAGACGGTCATTGGTATATTGACTCTTATTCATTAATGAGCCAGGTTGATATTATTTCATATTTACAAAAGATTTATAGTAAGTAGCCCTCGTGCTACTTTTTCTTGTATAATATAATTGTAGAGGTATTTAGACAGATGATTTTAAAGAAAGTAATTTTAGATAACTTTAGAGCCCATGAACATATAGAGTTTGAACCATCAGAAAATGGTATGACAGCAATTTCAGGAAACAATGGTGCAGGTAAATCAACAATAGTAAATGGTTTTGCTTGGTCTTTGTTCGGTTCAAAATTTCAAGGCTTAAAAAATAAACAATATATCCGTTACGGAGTTGACCCTAAGACAGAAAGAGTTGGCGTAACATCTTTTATTCAGGTAGGGAATAATGAATATAAAGTAGAACGAGTAATTACAGGTGCTAGTACCACATCCTGTAGAGTTTATATCCTAGCAGATAATGAGTATAAAGAGGTTGCAGGACCAGCCACATCTCATTCAGAGAAGTATATTAAAGAACTATTAGGGTTCACAGATAAAGAATTTTACTCATCTTTCTTTATTCAGCAGAAACAAGTTGATAGTATTATTCATGCACCTACAAAAGAAAGGGGTTTAATTATTGAGCGTATGCTTGGTATTGACGTTATTACAGACTCTATCACACAGGCTAAGCAAGATAGTAAACTCTTGCAACAGTCATTAAATGTTATTCAACAAGGTTCAGTAGAAGATATTGAAGCATCTCTTGAAAACCAGAAAAAAGTGGTAAAGAACTTACTAGATGGTTTCAAGAAAATAAAGACAGAATACGAAAAGGTTACTAAAGGCTTAGGTGAATTAAACGCAAGATATTTAGCAGAGAGAGAAAAACAGGAAAAGAAACAAGAACTAGAGAACCTGTTAAATATCGCAAAGAATAATATAGCAAATACAGAGGAGCGATTAAATGAATCCTTAGCAAAGTTAGATAGTTTGCCTAAGAAGGTTGAGTATTCAGATAACCTTTACAATCAAGTACAAGCAGATATTGAAAAGACAAGTAATGATAGAGATGAATTGTTTTTACGTCTATCCACATTAAATGCGAGATATAGCGAACTAGCAACAGTATTTAATAAAAAGTTGCCGAAAGATTTAGATAAGACAGTTGAATTATTAAGACAAAAGCAAGATTTAAATAATCAAAATCTAGCAAATTATCTACAACGATTAACAATCTTAAGAGAACAGGAAAAGTCATGTCAGCAATTCTTACAAGACTTGGAAAAAGGAGTTGCAGAATGTCCTTACTGCCATTCACCGATTAAGGATATTAACGCAGAGAGAAAAGCACACTCAAAAGAACTTCAAGACATTCAGTCAGAGATTATAAAACTATCTGAATTGCAAGCACAGGAAGAAACAAATAAATCAGCATTATTAGATGAGTCTTTACAGTTGCAGAATTATTTAGAAGTTAGACAAAAGCAAATTGACCTAAAATCTGAATTTGCAGGTTTAAAGATAGAAATTGAAAAAGTTACAAAAGACCATGAAAATGTTACAAAGATTTACAATACTATGATTAAGAAACTTCAATCATTGGAGGCATTAAAGCAACAGACGGTTACGATAAATAGTACAAAAGCAACAATCAAGTGGCTAAATGAAAGATTAACGGCAGACAATCAAGAGAAGAATAAATTAGAGTCTGAAATAACAGAATTACACGCTCTTAAAAAGATAGAGTATGCTAAGTTAGAATCGTCTTTAAACTCAATTCAAACACAAAAGCAAAAACACGAACTTGACGCCCTTGCTATGAAGAAAGATATTGAGATTGAGAAGGAAAAAGGTCGCTCACTTGATTTACAGTTATCACAGGCAAAAGAGGCGAGAGAAAAGTTTAATACAATTTCAAATCAGTTAGTGATTATTAATAATACAATTAAGAACCTAACAGACTTTAAGAAATTGAGAGTTGAGTCAGCAATCCCTGAATTATCAGAACTAACCAGCGACTTGGTTAGAAAGTTCACAGATAATGATTTCCAAGATGTTGTGATTGACAATCAATTTAATATCACGGTTAACAAAAACAACGGTCAAGAATTACCAGTCAATGCTCTGTCAGGTGGTGAAGAGTCTGTGGTTGCGATTGCTTTACGCTTAGCAATTAGTTTATTCTTAAACGGCAACAGTAATGGTTTGATTGTAATGGATGAGGTTCTTGTTTCGCAGTCAAGTAATAGAGAGCAGAATATTTTAGATACAATCGCAGGCTTAAATAATTCGCAGATTGTTTTGATTGCACACAGTAATCTTGCCAACTCGCTTGCTGATAGAACATTCACATTAGGAGACAGATAGTATATGAGATTATTTGATATACCAGAAGAGGCAGTTAGTAATACAAAAGTATTGCGGATTGCATTGCCGAGCCTTAAGGAAAAGATGCTTGATGTTATTGACATTGAGATGAAAAGGTTGAGGGCAAGATTAAACAAACAGTTTGATAGAGAGGAATTAACATACCATATTTTGTCTAACATTTCACAAGAATTGGCTGATTATTCAGTATCAAATATTTTCTCATTGGGTGATGGTTTCATTGACACAACATTCAGTGTAGATAAAGAAGATATGGTAGATGTTTCAACCTTTAAATGGCTAGGGGTTGATAAGATTAAAAAAGATGATATATCTAGTAAGATGGTAGATACATTACTAGAAATGACAAAAACGCAAACCATTATTTGCGTAATGAGTGTCTAATGAAAGGAGTTATATGTCAAACGTAAAAATTGAGTTAAAAGAGACAAAGACAACAGACGCTATGAAAAAAGTAGAGATTATTCGTGAAGTAGCAGAACTAACAGGCATGAGCCAAGCCGATGTGCGTGATGTTTTAAATGCATTTACAGATGTTGCACAGAGAGAAATTGCTGTAAATGGTGCATGGAGATGGCCAGGAATGCCAAGTGTAACAAGAAGTGTTGTCCACAACGTGGTTGTTTATAACAGAAAGGTAGACAAGACATTAATCTATCCTGAAACATATCAGTTGAGATGTAAACTTGACAAAGTTACACGTCAGTTACACCGTGGTATCACAAGAGAACAGTTAAATGCAGAGAATGGCACAACACAGGAAGACTTCTGGAAACCATACTTTTTCGCAGATGGTGATAAGCGTAAAGAGGCGTATGAGTTTTTGCGTAAAAATGGTAAAAAGTAATTAGCCTTAAAACCGTTTTATACCCTCGTCCGTGCGACTTTTTAGACCTATTTTAGACCTAAAACCAACGGGTTGATAAAGTGCACGAAAATAGTAAAAACGCCTCTTAAAACCGTTCCTACGTAATGTTAAAAATAATCGTCTTAATATTGAACGGAGTGATTAGGATGGAAATTAATTTAAACATAAGAGAGATTTCATTTGCTGTATCAATTATAGCAGTTGTCTTTATGGCAATCTTATTTAGCAGAAACAAAATTCCTGCATGGAAAGCGATAGTGCCAATTTATGGTTTCTATATTTTTGCTAAAGATGTTGCTAAGGCACCAAGACTTGCAAAGAAAATAACAATCTTATCTATCATAGTACTGGTTGCATCGATATTCTTTTACCTATTGCTGGGAATTGCAATATTGCATATTTTTAGTGGCTCGCCAACAAGTAGAGATATGTCAGCAGGGATTGTATTTATGCTTTCCACATACGTGGTACTTATTATGATTGCGGCCGTATTGGCTGTAATTTGGGAATATAAAATCTACAGTGCTTACAACCGCTTATACGGTTATGATGATTGGGTTGCACTTGTCGGTGTACTATTTCCAGTAATCGCACTTGGTGTATATGTGCTTAATCAGAAAAACATAGTAGAGCCAAACACATTAGAACAAGAACAAGATATAATGGAATAGCAACAGTAAGCAAACAACCCTTGGCGTAAAACCAAGGGTTTTTGATATATATAGAAACAGAACATGAAAGGAGTTTTGCCATGTTTAAAAAGACGAAGAAATTATTATTAGGACTTATGTCAGTATTATTTTTAGTATTGGCAATATCTCCTGTAGTAAATAAATCATTCATTGAAACAACATATGCCGATGACAGTGATGAAGAAAAGGATAAAGACGCAATTAGAAAATTCATCAATGAAGATGGTGGTAAAGACTTGAATCAAATTATGGATAAGGTCACATCAAAGGAAGTATCTTCCGAACGTGCAAAGACACTTGTCTACTACATCGGATACCTATTGGGGCCAGGTAACTATGTTGGTGACGTATCTAACTATTCAGGAGTTGTACTTGATGGTGTAAATGAAACCGTTGTTCAAGATGGTAACGTAAATGGAGCATTTAATGGCCCGCAGAATCTATTAAATCATAACGGTGATATACCTGCAGGAATGACAGAACTATATGATAGTATTTTAGGTACATTCATCCAGCAAGGAATACAAGGTCAAAATACAGTATCAGCATATACAGGTGACTGGCGATTTGGTGTACCAATTAATTTACCAAACAACACAGTGCCTGTAGGGAATAATAAGATTTTTAATTATACAGCACTAGAGCGTTTTGGATATGATTTACCATTAACGACATACTTGGGAGAATATGACAAAATTCAGGTGTCGTCTGATACAAGATTAATGGCCAACATCGGTGCAGTAGGTAAATTAAGGGTTGGTGCAGAAGCATTATGGGAAGGCTCTAAGGATGTTGTTGGGCAAGTAGTTGATTTTGCAACAGGTAATTGGGGTACTCCTCATAGAGGTTTTGCAGGAGCAGTAATTGGCACTATTGTAGACTCATCAGATTTGAACGTAATTGCTCAACATGCATGGACAAGACCAGACTTTGCTAAGACTGTTTACAATGCATATTATGCCTCTGACCAAGAGATTTTATATAGAGCAGTTAACCAATATTATAATCAGAAAATCAATGCGTTAGAAGACTCTAATCCTGTATTAAAAGAGATTATGGATGCGTCTAATCCACCTCACTTTGATTTTGATACAGGTAAATTTACAGACAAGTCATTAAAGACATATAATGAATACCAAGCGTGCCTAGTTAAAAATGGTAACGATAAGACCAAATGTGGTGAAGAACCTAAACTAGAAGTTTTGAGTGTTGAAGAACAGTTTGCTAAGTGGTTACAGTCAGATAATGTACAAGCACAATTCAACAGATACAAAGAACTGGGCTTTGATATTACAAAAACATTACAAGCAAAATCTAATAGTGAGATGATTACGCTCTGGAAAGACGAATATCAATCAAAACTAAAAGAAGTTCTTAAAAATAATGGTATTGATTCTACTGGTATCGTTGTAGATGAGGAAACATTGAAATCACAAGCATGGTATGACGCCTCACGTTCTTGGGCACACTGGATATGTGCAGATAGCGAAGGCAACCCACCTGCAAGTTATACAGACTGGAATACTGTATATGCAGATGAAAACAATAATGGACAAGAAAAGTTAACAGGTTGTGCAGTTGTAAGACCATCGGTACACGGAGCGTTAAATGGCACATCTAATGGAGTATCTGATGATACGAGATATGTTCGCTTTAAGGAACAACACACCGTGTATGGTAAAGGTATTTTAGGAACCATTGGTACAACGATATCTTCATTCTTTACAAAATTGACAGTTACATTGTTGTCTTATAGTTTTACAAATATCATTAGTTCTCTACACCTAGATATGATTATCCAGACAACGATAGAAACATTTAGAGATAGTATTTTCTTCCCATTCGCTAGTATGGCAGCCATCTTGTTTGCTTTAAGCCTGTTGTTCCAAGCAATTAGTACAGGGCAATTCAGAGTTATAAAATTAGTACAACTAATCGGTATCTATATTTTGTCAGTTGTTGCGTTATTTAGTTCTGGTACATTAATCAGGCTGGCAGAGGAAATACCTAATAAGGCAGAACTTGCACTATTTGGGACACTTTCAAGAGATGACAATACAGTTGACTATTGTAAAGCAAGTAGTCCTGATGACTTCTTAGGTACAACAGTCAAGATAAGGCAAATGCAATGTATGGTTTGGAATATTACAACATTTAAACCTTGGTTATCAGCCCAATGGGGTGCGAACTATACAGACTTAAATGAAGATAAAATGACATATAGTAATGAGGCCAAGGCATTGATAGGTTCACCAGAAGTTGTCTTGGGCGATACAAATAAGCCTAGAAACTGGGCTTTATACCAGTTAGACAAGACAATTAGTGGCACAATTACAGAGAATGATATTAATACGCCTGTGAATAGTCAATCTAAGCAGATGTATAAATTAGTTGATATGCAGTTTGGTCCAGACAACGCAAAGGGCAGAGACACAAGATTTGCAAGTACATGGGCAGGAGACAATAATAACAGAGGTATGATTCTGTTCCTTGCTGGTATCACAAGTATTGCGATGTTTTTAGTGGTTGGGGGCCTAACAATCTTTAAGATAGGAGCCTCATTAGACTTTGCTTTAAGATTGATGCTGTTACCTTTTGTAACACTAGTCGGTTTATTTAGACCAGTTAAATTGACAGAGTATGTTGGTAAGATGTGGTCTATTTTAGTCCAGAGAATGATTGTAACAGTGATTTTATCTATTACATTATACCTATTAAACGCCCTATCGACATCATCCGTGAACGCAGTAGCGACAGCAGTTATGTCAGCAGCCATCTTAATTAGTATTCAGATGTACTGGAAAGAAATTGTTGGTATTATCGCAGGTTCTTCTGACGCAGGTAAGGCAATTAGAGAAAACCTTTCTTATCAAAAGTTAATGCCTAAGAGTGCTAGACAATTCATTGACTTAAAGGTTCGTGATATTAGAGAAAGCATTGCAGGTGGTGTAGCAGGTGCAGTTGTTATGCCGGGAATTAGTCGCCAAATGAGGAAAGAACATGGTATTGAAGTAGTTGGCAACCCAATAGTCGAAGGCTTTAGGTACGGTGCTGACGTTGCTTCTGATAGAGGTATTAAAGTCACAAACCGTCAGCAGGCAAGAGAAGGTTTCGGTATATTTAGACAGTATGCAAGAGCATATATGGCAGGTAATAGAGCCACAGGTTTTGATAACCCGTCAAGAGATATGATAGAAACATACGACTTGATGAGAAGTAATTTGGAAGAAAAGTCAGCAAGAAGTCAAATCACACAAGAAGAGAAGAAAGCACTAAACATCTTAAATAAGATGAACAGTGGGCATGATATAGACAATATCGACAGATTTAATTCTACTGGTGACAAGAAATTAGACAGGTTAATCAAAGGAACTCTAATTCCTAATGACAAACTCACTAAAGACAATATTAACGACTTTACAAAAGACTTCGTTACAAGTATCAACTCTTACAAGTCAAATAAACAAGAAGATTATATTCCTACAGGATTATCAACAGACACCTTAAATAAAGTTGCTACAGCCACATCAGCCGTAAAGGGTGTTGTTAATGACGTAGACAAGGCAATCAACAATGTAAACAACAAGGTAAACGACAATCTAATGACAAATGCAGAGAGAAAACAGAAGTCTTACGATGATTACCTACATAGAAGATATGAGGCAGAGGAAGAAAAGAGTGTTGACGAGTTGGTTAATGGCAGACTACATAAGAACGAAAACGAAAACCTTAAGGGTAAGACACCTGAAAGTGTTGCAGTTCGAGATATGCTTTTCAGAAATGGTGATAGTAGTAAACCGTCTCTTGAAGTCGACCCTATGAAGAGAGAGGCAGGCAAGGGTTCAGACGAAAATAACAGAGGCGCTCAAATCAACTTCCGTTATACTCCAGAGAAGAAACGCAAGATAATGGAAGACTACTTAGATATTCATGAAGATTTAAAGATTACCAAGGAAGATAAGCGTACTAATAAATTTAGAAACAGATTCCGTAAGAAATAAAGAGTAGGCAAAAGCCTGCTCTTTTTGATATATATAGAAGAAAGAGAGGAACACACTCAATGGCTAAAGTTAAAAATATTTTGTTTTCGTTATTTGCAACAGTCATGGTAGTTTTCAGTTTAGCAAACAATCAAATTCAAACAAGTAAAGCAACAGATGTTACACAAACAGTTGGGTGTGCGTTGGGTGACCCGGGTAAGATAGCGTTAAAACTAGCAAGAACAGACTATATTCAGTATCTTACACAATCTAAGGCAACAACTGTTAAATCAGAAAATGCAGAAACAAACATTAGTAATATGATTTTAAATGTTGCTGGTTATAATGTAGGTAAGTCAGACGGAACAACTCCTTTTGAGCGTTTTGGATTTTCAGGTATTCAATATAGTTCTTACTTAGGTGAATGGGCATACTATGACGTTGACCCGTGTGCAGGCACAGAAGGTAAGATGTCTAACTATGGACAATACTACTCAACAAGAAAAAATCCTCTATCAACATTTACAGAAACATCTAGTACGCTAGATAGAAGAGCAAGAAGAAGTTATGATATTAGACCAAGTGTCTTTTCGCTTACACCTTTAATGATGGCGATGACAGATACGATTGTTAATACTTTATTAGGAGTGGCTAAGTTTATATTAGCCTTAACTCTTGCTTTTATCGGATTCTGCTTTAGCGACTTCTCTGCCATTGTAGGGCTTTCAGCAGAAAACCAAAAAACTATCTTTACACAGTTGTATGCAGGGATATTTTTACCACTCATGATGTTAATGTTAATCTTCACTATGCTTTATCTTATCTACACAATGTTGTGGAAAGGTAAAATACGTGAAGGCTTAGGCAATCTTGTACAGGTAGTAATATGTTATATTCTTGCTATTATGCTATCGGTTAACACAGGCTTACTTCAACTACCTATTAGAGGTGTTACGGCATTACAAGCAATGATAATGTCAGGCTTTACTAATACGATATCGAATGAGAATGTAAGTATGTGCCCTGTATATACAAAGCCAGACGATAATGTTAGTATATTTGATGAGAAATACTTAGATGTACAGACCGGCTACATCAAGCAGATAATTGGTTGCCGCATGTGGTCAGAATATCTATTAAAACCAACAATTAAAGGTCAGTTCGGTACTGATTATGAAAACCTGGGCAGATTAACTAATGAAAATGAAGAATGGGTTGGTAAGCCAGAAGTATTTGTTGGCAAAGATAATTCAATCGAAAACTGGGGATTGTTCTATGTTTCTGTTATGTCAGGAAATCACCAGCCTTTAGACAATCAAAACACAGCATCTGTATCAGGATTAAACAAAGACTATTATAGAATTATAGATGCATTGTCAAACTATGAAGAGTCTGGTTTCGTAGCAGGTTCAGATATTACTTCAGGTGTTGCAAATCTACCATCTAGTGTTAGTGTCAATGCAAACCACTGGACATCAGGAGACCCTTATAGTCATGATATAGTAGGTCATATAAGAGGTGGTATTAAAGCAGAGCAACTTGACGGATTCCTAAACTCTACTGGTATTCCGTATGATAAAAACAGAATTAATGGTAAATTATTATTGGAATGGCAAAATGCCTCAAAGGTAGATGTCAGAGCAATTATTGCGATTGCTATGTGGGAGAGTTCACTTGGTACAGCAGGTGTTGCAACATCACCAGGTGCAAATATGTTTGGTTTCGGTGCTTTTGATAGCAACCCTGATAATGCTAAAAACTTTAATGACGCCAAGGCCGTGGTTGAGTTAGCAAAGCAAACACTACTTGCAAATAAGAACAGAACCTTTAAGCGCCAAGACGATAAAGCGTTCGCCAATGCTCATGGTGGTTTAGACACGGCAACAGAAGGTGGTGTATATTTTACATCAACAAGTGGTACAGGTAAAAAGAGAGCAAATACAATGGCATTAATTGATGCTTATATTGATGCTAATGGTGGTGCAGATGAACACTTAACAGATATTGGTGATACACCGACAGATGCAAAAGCAACAGAGTCGTTAATCAGTAATATTCCTGTTGTGAAAGCGACAACAGCAACAAGAGAGTGGAACTATTTTATCGGTAATGACACAGGTCTTAAATTTGGACAAGCGACACTCACACTCTTGTTTGTGTGCTTAGGTTCTATTTTACCTATTATGTTCGCCCTGATGGGAATTGTATATGGTGTGCAACTAACACTCTATGGTGTATTGTCTCCTATCTTCTTACTATTCGGTTGTTGGGCAGGCAGAGGCACAGATATTGCTAAACGCTACTTTGGAACAATGCTTGCAACAGCAATGAAACGTATCGGAACATCGCTATTGTTAATGATTTCTATTGTGTTGGTAACTAACTCCATGAGTCTGGTTAATACAGTTGGTGTCGTACAGTCAATCGTATTTATGATTGTAATGATAGTTGTTATTTCAAGAAAACGTTATGAAATCTTAAATATGTTCCAACTAACTAACTTTGGGCAATTACAATTATCTAAGCATTTAAATAGTGCAACAAGCAAGGTTGCAGGCGTTGGTAAAGATATTGGAGAAGTTGCTCAAAACACAGTCGTTGGTGGTATAGCAGGTATTAGAAACGGTCTAGGATTTAGTAATCTAAGTAATACACAAGACACTATACATGAGGCGTTGAGAGGTGCTAAAGCAGGTGCTGTATCAACAATTAAAGATAAGATGTACAGAAGTCATATGGGTAGAATGACAAATACTTTAATTAACACAATGCGCCATGATGAGAGCGAGCACCACTGTATTCAATGTGGTGTAAAACTAACAGATGGTACTGTATATACAACCGAAGACGGACTATATTATTGTGAAGAGTGTGCAGCCGCAATGAACTTTGAAAACCTACTCGCAGTAACACTAAACACTCATAACGAGGGATATTCATTTACGACAGGTAATGAGAAGGCAGTAGTATTGCATAAGAATGAAGCAGGAGAGATTACAGAAGATAAACTTACACATGTTACAATAGATGAATGGGCTAAGAACCAGAACGCAGACAAGGCAATTCAGCAAGCCTCAGACTCAATGGCTATTGTGTATGACGATGTAAAGAATGCAAGAAATTCTTACCAAAACCACAGTGTAAAGAGTGTGTTTATCCCAACTCCATTGCGAACAACCTTGATGAATAGTGATATGAGAGAATTAACTGTTAAATCACAGAATGAGGATAAAGCCAACGAATCTATTAATGAAATAGAGGCAAGTTTAGAGAATGCATGGAGAGAAGTCTTGAAAGATAAATTAGTTGAAACAAAAGACTATCGAAACGCATATCTTGATAAAGACGGCAATGTTAAGAATCAAGAAGAGGCAGACAAGTGGGTAGCAACTAAGATGGAGCAGTTTGACCAGAACTTAAAGGAAGTCAAGGCTGTAAATGAAATTAAAAAGAAAGAGGACAATATAAATGAAGATGATAAATAATGTACAAGTTTATGGTTTAGAAAATAGTATTAGGGCAGCCAAATTCCCTATGGCAACAGATTTTGAAAATCTGACAAGTGAAAAGAGCAAAAGCACGGACTCTTTAGGAAAAGCAAAAATAGGAAGCGGGCACGATAATTTCTTAAACGGTATTATTGTTCAGTTTGATTTAACGTTCAGCAATAAGGCATGGGTTGAAATACAGAGATACCACTTTATTGACTTTATTAGTTCAGGTTCTACTATGCATAGAATTACGAAGTTTGACTTAAAAGAGGCTTGTAATGAATATGTAGATGATAGAATTATTAAGATATTACAAGAAAAAGTAGATGAATATAATAATGGTGAAAAGACATCAGAGAAGTACCTTGAAATCCTATACAATATTCCTAGTGGGTTTAGAATGACGGCTGCCATGACAACTAATTATCGTCAGTTAAAGACTATCTACCATCAGCGTAAGAATCATAGACTGCCTGAATGGAGAGAGTTTTGTAGGTGGATTGAAACATTACCAGAGCACGAGTGGATAACCGATTGTAATTAACTATTTACACCTCAAAGATTTTGTTGTATAATTATATGTAGATAAGGGAAGGTAATAATATGGGTACATTACTTGAAACATGGGTGATAAGAGAAGGAACACATGAAGACTTCGTAAAAATGCAACAAATTGAAAAGGGTGAAAATTTAGAGTCTCTTTTAACAGACGAAAACTGGGTAATTCGAGCCCTTTTAGCAGAGAACAGACATTTCTTAGATATTCTTGTGAATGACAAAGATAGTGGTGTAAGAAAATATGTCGCACAGTATGGTACTGATAAGCATTTAGCGGTACTTATAAATGACGTAGACCCGATTGTCAGAATGCATGTGGCGTGGCGTCAGTACGGCCTAGAAAAATTAATCCATGATGAATCAGAAGAGGTTAGATGGGGTGTTGCTTGTGAAGGATATGGATTACCTATTCTCGTAAACGACCCAAGTCCTCGAGTTAGAGAAAAAGTCGCTCATCAAGGTTATGGTTTAGATATTTTAGTGCATGATAAAGACCCTGATGTTCGTAGAGCAGTTGCAAAGCAAGGATTCGGCTTAGACATTCTTGTTCATGATGATAATGAATGGGTATTGTTTGCTGTTGTTGAACAAGGGTATGGTTTCGATATTCTTATTCATAATGATAATCCTCGTATCAGAGCAGATGTTGTTGAGCATTGTAAAGATGCTAAATATTTAGAGATTGCGTTACATGATGAATCTCCAGATGTAAGAAGAGCAGTAGCGAGAAGATACTATGGACTAGAGGTTCTTAAGAATGACGAAAACTCATACGTTGCCAGTGTTGCAAAAGAGATGTTGATTAAACAAATGTTATATAATTTAACAGCAAACCAAGCAGGAAATTAAATCCTGCTTTTTTGATATATCCGATAGAAAGAGAGGATATAATTTATGCCTAGAGTAAAAGCGTTAAATAGAAACGGCGAAATTACTTGGTGTACGGCGAAGATACCTGGTCATGGTAACTGCACTTATGTATTGCATCAAGGTGCTAGAATGACAGATGGCGAATTTCAGGAATGTGTTGACGAATATAATGAACGTATGATGGCTAAACTTAATAGCAAGAATGAGCAAAACAGAATTGAATGTGCAGAGCAGGGCTACGGTTTATTAACTCTTAAAAATGATGTTAGCAAGAAAGTAAGAGATATTGCAAAGCAGAAGTTATCTGAAACGCAAGTACAAGAGAATAACATAAAGAGCAACGCAAACACATATACATATAGTGGTGCTACAACAAGACTGGCAAATAGTATAGACGGTGAAGGAATACGTAGACACATAGACGAAGAAGCGAAGAAATTTGATAGAGAACTTGCAAGATTAGAAAGAGAAATTGATGACGAAGATAAACCAAAGTTAGTTGTCGATGAATGGGACATCTAAATTCTTGTATAATATAAGTAGAAAGGTGCAAAATAAATGGACAAGAAAGAATTAAAGGACATGACAGATGCCGAACTCCTTGATGAGTTAAGTCGCTTAAATGACGAGGTTGATGATATGTTTGTAGATGAAGAAGAGGATAAATAGAATATCCTCTTTTTTGATATATTTATCAGAAAGGAAGGATATAATTATGCCTAAAGTAAAAGCATTAAACAGAAACGGTGAAATTACTTGGTGTACTGCTAAGGTTCCTGGCCACGGCAACTGCAACCACGTCTTTCATAAGACTAAAGATGTTTCAGATGAGCAGTTCCAGCAGGAAGTAGACAACTACAATGAGAAAATGACTAGGCTTGTGCATAGTGGTAATGTGAAATGGAGACTAGAGGCAGCCTTAGCAGGCTACGGTTTAGAGAGATTGGTTTATGATAAAAACCCAGAAGTTAGAGCGGCTGTAGCGTCTCAAGGCTATGGTTTAGATAAACTTATTAACGATAAACATCCTTTTGTTAGAATACATGTAGCAAAACAAAACTATGGTTTAGATAAACTCATTAATGACGAGAACGCGGCCGTAAGAACTACAGTAGCAGAGCAGGGCTACGGCGCAGACTTCTTAGCAAACAATACTACGCCTGTAAGAGAGTCGGTAGCCAGACAGGGCTATAGTTTAGACGCTCTTTTAGAAGATACTCCAATCCGTGATAAAAATATTGATGAACTGGGTAATCATAACAATGTAGAGTCAGATACCAAAACAGATAAGAAAGACGACTTAGAGTCCCTTAGCACAGACGAATTAGCCAGTTTGTTGAGAGGCGAAATGAATGATTTAGACATAAGTCTAAAACAAGACATGCCAGAACTGAATAAATCGCTAGATATTAATAACTATAGACCAAAGGAGTAGGAAAATGACAAAATACCATATTGGTAAGGGAGGCATCCCAAGAATATGCAAGGCAGTGGTTAGACCATGTCCTTACGGTGGTGATGAGGCTCACTTCACAACGATTGAGGGTGCCCAGATGGCTGCCGACAATCTCAACCAGCAACTTCAATCACTAAACGAAAACCAAGCGATTGGATTTGCCACAATTAACAACAACGCTTATGTTTATAATAGTGAAGGAGTAGAAAGAGCATCCCAACTATTAGTAAAAACTAGACGTACAAAAGCACGTATTGATTCTGCATTTAATTATTACAAACAACAGTTATTAAGAACATTAGAAGCAGAGCAAATAAAATCTCTTTCAGATGAGATAGGAAAGATAACATATATAGCACCTGGCATGCGAAACAACGCAGATGTAGAAGCGTTAAAGCGAGATGGACTATATGATGATTTTCTTAAGACTTCTCATGTATCAGAACATATTGAAACAGAGCAAGATATTCTTGATAAAGGACTTGCTAGGGTAGCAGAGGATTACGCTAGGTCATTAAAAGACTACTCTTCTGACGATGTGGTGTTCACAATTACAGACGGGAGACTTTCTCCAGAAGGCAGAGAGGCTCTTGCTAAGTTAAGAGATTTAAAGCAAAAGAAAGAACAACTAGAAGCGACAGAAAAAGAAGTTAAGAACAGATTAGTTATGTCTATGAAGGATAATAACCTTACAGAATATTCATCTTGCGGTATGAAGTTTGTGTATGTGCCAGAGTTTGATAAGCAAATTGTTGATACAACAGCATTGAGAAACGCTGGTATCTATGATACTTACACAAAAGCAACACCTGTCGAAGCAACACTTCGCTTCAATTTTAATTAAAAAATTACGACCACTTACCCAAAGTGGTCTTTTTCTTGTATAATAATAACTGTAAAGGTAAGTAGAACAAGGAGAATTGCATGGAATTGAGAACGGAACAAATGCAGGCAGAACTAACACTTTTGCAAGCAGGTATAAAAGAACAGACAGTTATCGTAAATGTAATGTCTATTCTGGATAACTACCAGTTTGTTAATAAAAAGTATGAATTAGCATGGACATGCCTGAAAGAAAAAGCACAAGAAAATGAAGAAAATAATCATGCAACCCTTGACGATATTATAGATGCTGTTAGACAGGGTGGAGAGAGCCTATCTCAAGAAGATATACATACTATTGTTTCTCCATGTTACACTTCTCTATTGAGCGTTGCTACTCGTCTCCAGCGATATGAGGTTGTTAAACGTATCTCTGGTGAGGCGAACAAAGTCGTTGAGAATATCTTAAATGGTGCAACAGAACCGTCAGATGGTTTAATTCAGATGGTCACAACGCTTGAAGATGCGAATACAAGTATTACAAGTAATAATAATACTGTACCTTTTGCTGATAAATTCAGGACGATTGCTGATAAAGCGTTAGACCCAACTGCTCCTGTTGCAGAGGTTATCCCGTCACCATGGACACAGTTGAATAGATATTTAAAAGACGGCGGTATCGGTAGCGGGCAGTTAGTAACGATTGCAGCCAGAACATCTGTTGGTAAGACTGTCATGGCAACAAACTGGGCAGCCCACGCAGCCAGTCTAGGAAAGAAAGTAATGTACATTTCGCTTGAAGTTGATGAAACAGATATTATCAAGCGTATGGTTGCATACAGTAATGATATTTTCCTAAGTGATTTGTCTCCTACAAAAGCATCTGCCAACGACTTCGCTAAAGAAAAAATTGCAACGGCTTTTGACAATATCTCAAATTGGGATGTGATTGTTGATGATGAGCCGGGGCTGACACTCGATAAAATTACAGCAAAGGCATATACAAAAAAGAAGACAGACGGTTTAGATGTCTTGTTCATTGACTATCTAGGTTTAATTTCCATCTCTGGAAGAAGTAAACGAGAAGAAATGGCAACGCTGTCAAGAACTTTTAAGATTTTGGCAAGACGATTAGGAATACCTATCGTTATTCTTGCACAGGTCAATCGTGAGCGTAGAGGTGATGAGGACCCTATGCCTCACTTGTCAGATATTAAAGACGCTGGTGATATCGCCAACGATAGTGATGTAGCGTTAATCTTACATAGAGACTTACATGATGATAGTATTGAGAAAAAGATGACTGTGCTTTTAGAAAAGAACCGTGGTGGCCAAACAGGTAAGTTTATGTCATTCCCAATCGAGTTGGCTAAGAACCAGATGTTAGACAATGCTAGTGAAGAAGACCTAGCAGGGTTCGGTGGTGAAGATGTGCCTGTAGAGGTTGCATCATCAGGTAGCGATGTAGAAGAACCATTATGGACAGAAAATGTAGAGGCCTTCGATGATGAAGACGGAGATATTGACGTATTTGATGGAGCGTTCGACTGATGGGACATAAGTTAGAAAAGCAAGTTAAAAAGTCATTGTTTGCAGATGATGAAGCATTGTTGCAAAATGCAAAAACAAGAGACTTCCAAGAAGATACATGCTCTGATAAACGTTCTAATATTTACCAGTTTGCCGATACTGTAGGAAAAATAATTCATTCCACAGACAAAGGCACAAATATAGCAGTTGCCAAGAGAAAAATAAGAGAGTTATATACAAAATATGTACTCTCTGGTGATATGTCAGAAGAATATTTTAGAGATATTATGATTGTTATTGCACAAACAGGAATGCAACTAACAGACTGGAATGTTTCAGTTATTAATATGCGTATCAACAACGGTGAATTTGCAGATGTAATAGCAGAAACAAGAAAGCAAGAATATAAAGAATTAGATATTGATGAAATGGACTGGTGGTTTGATGAATAAACAAGACATTTTAGATAATTTGTTACAGTGGAAAGCACTCTTAAATTTAAAAGGGTACGGACAATACGCAAAGATTAAATTCAATCAAAGCACAGACAGGTTTGTACGAGAAACATTACGCAGAAACAACACGTTGAGGATTGCAGTATTCTCAAATAATATTATTAAGAATAAATTAAAAGCGTTTGATTTAGCAACACACCTGATTAATATAGGTATCAGCCCGGAGAGTGTAAAAATCGTAACAATGGAGCAATGTATCGAAGCAATGTGGGCAAGACCAGAGGCAGAGTTTAACAAAACCACACTGTTTGATAAAAAGACACAGTTATTAATGATACTAGATTGTTACAGAGTTGGGCCAGAAACCAATTCAGTAAAAGTATCACAATTCAGAGAGGCGTTCTCCAATTATTGTAAGAGCAACCCTCATATTAATATAATCTTATCGTCATCAGACGAGGGTTTAACATCAAGGAATTGTGTTTTTGACTTCAACATAGATAGTACAAAGAAGTATGCGTTTTCAATTATACAGAAAAAAGGAGAATAAAGAATGATTTTAAAGGTAAACACAGCACAGTTTGTAAACTTAGCAAAGACAGTAACAAAAGGAGTAGGTAAAGACTTATCAAGCCAGTTAGTTTTAACAGTAGGAGAAGATAACACATTAGGTCTATCTTATAACTCTGCCTCTTCTGTTATCGCAGGAAAGGTTCCGTTCGTTGCAGAAGGAACAGTAGAACCAATCGAATTATGTATTTCAGGTAATCAATTAAAGACAGCGACAAGTCTAATTATCGTAAACGAAGATGCTTTACGCTTAGAAATTGATGATATCGTAACTATTAAGGTTGGTTCGTCAGAATTTAAGGTACCGGTAATTGATGCTCCTATTGCAAAGGTAGATACTGCAACAGAAGAGTATGGTACAGTAACAGGCGTTGAATTTATCAAGATTATTAGTGAGTTATCAAAACTCTTATCAACAGATAGTGTGCTACAAAATCACCCTGCATCATGTTTAAACATCATTTCAACTGGTGATAAGTTGAATATTGTTGCAACAAACACATTCGGTCTAGTAGAAAAGACATGTGACTTTAATGGAGAAGCGTTCCATGTGTTATTAAAGCCAGCACAGGTTGGTGTCTTGCTTAATACATTTACACCAGGTGCCATGGTTAAGTTAATTCATAACAAATCACGCTTTGGTTTCTATAACGAGGACGATATTTTACATCTTGTTTCATTCTCTAACATGAAGCCTTTAGAGTATGGTGTATTTAAGGAGACAGCGGCCACAGAAAACTCATTTACTGCAAATATTGAAGAGTTTAAGTATGCTATTCAAGCCATGACACGTTTAAGCCCTGACAGTAACCAGATTTGGCTAAATATCAAAGGGGACAAGATTGAATTCCGTAATACAAATCATGATACGATTGATATTACGCTTGACGCAAATACAGGAGACAATCGTACAGTTGTCGAGTTTGGTGCAGTAACACTTAATATCTTAGTCGGTTATATTGCTGATAAAATTAGAGTGAATTACGGTAGCAACAGGGGTAACCAGATTTTAAAGATTGAATCCCTAGTTAAGGGTGCAGATAATACATATTCAGTTGATGACACAATTTTCATTACTGTCGGTGTTTCTGTTATGCATGTAGAATAAGGCTCTTCATTGAGCCTTTTTTGATATAAGAAGTACACAAGGAGTAGTAATTATGGTAAAGAAATTATTAATAAGTATACTGTTCCTGTTCACATTGTCATATAATGTCAACGCAGAGGAAGTCGATATCCCAACAGACGGGGTTAGAATTGAAGTAGAGCGTAAAGCATTAGATAATGATAACTTAACAGGAGCAGTTGATATTAAGATTTATAACAACACAAATCAGACAGTAGGTATCGTGGTTTCATCAGAGCAGAGTGTTGGCTGGTTAGTTGATAAAGAAGTTGAACAAGAATACAGAGTAGGTTCTGTGAGTAACGACTACCATACGGCAGTACTATACGTTAAGCCTCACCGTTTTGTTACAAAGACAGGCTATAATATCGTTATGGTAGAGGGCAAAGAGTTGTTAGACAAGCCTGTATCAATCAATTATTCAGTCTTTACAGATACAGATGAGTTGGGAAAGGTAGACATCAACAATCAAGACAATGTAAAAGAACTACTAACAAAAGGCATTGATAACGGTTCTTTTAATCTAGGTAAAGATGAGTCAGATGTATTTAAAAATAACTTACCTGTCACAGAAACGATTGAGGAAGATATTAAGGCTGTTCTCTCACCAAAAGAAAAGAAAACCATTTCTGTTCAGAATAATGGTTTACTATTACCTGTAATACTTGGTACTGTAGTCATCGGAGCCATATCTGGTGCAGGTTTCATCATGTATAAAAAAGGAGTATTTAAGAAATGAAATCATTTATAGCAATCACATTGACCATTTTAGGACTAGATTATTTCTTTCACACATTTGGTATTCAAGGCTTAACAACATATTTAATAATAGGGCTATGCTATACATGTTTCGTAAAGGTAGTGAAGCCTCTTGTACGTTTCTTTTCTCTGCCTGTTAATATCTTCACATTAGGACTGTTCTCTTTTGTGATTAATACCTTATTGACACAACTATTATTCGGTTATTTTGGTATTCATTTTTCATTTATTAACGCATTGGTTGTAAGTTTAGAGATTAGTATTGTTGCCTCTGTTGTCGAGGCCGTTATAGGAGATTAAAATATGACATTGTCACTTAGAGAAAGATTAGAGATGGCCGCAAAGAATAGCGACTCTGCAATAGATATGCAGAAGAATAGTGAGCAAGTTGAGGAGCCTACAGACGAAGAGGTCTATGACGAGCCGGAAGAGGCCTTAGAGAGCGGTGACGTGGAAGTTGCAGAAGATGTCGAAGAAATTGCAGAAACGTCTGGAAACGCACAGGACAAGCCGGTAGAAGATATTAAACCTTTGGTAGAGAAAGTCTTAGCGATTAATGACTTATTAAAAGACTATGATACCGAGACAATTTCATATATTCAAAATATTATGCATGAGGATAGTCGTTCTGGGTTAATAAGTTGTATAATAACTATTGACAAGGCATACTCTGACAACATCTTAAAATTGAAAGAGTTGTTTAGTTTAAGAGGCACGACAGACCTTGCGTTTGCAGTTATTGAAATGCAGGATATCAGTGGTTTAGCAAAACTAGTAGAGGGCTACAACCCATCATATACTTATGACGAGAGTATGAGTTCTATTCTAGCAAAGAAGAACTTAACCAAGGGTATTGAAACACTACCAGATAACGTGCTAGATAAGATGTTGCCTTTGTTAGAACTATTAGAAGTGGCGAGAGGTTAATATATTATGGAAAAGAACATACAGGTAAGATTAGATACTACAGGTGAACATATTACGATTAGAACACAGAGACCTTTAAGTTTCTTAATTTTAAAGGAATTTGTTGGTTTAAAAGATGAACACATGTTGGGTACTTACCAGTATGTTTTTCCTGTTTATAGTAATAACTGTTTTGCAACGTTTAATTTTGTGAAGAAATTCCGTAACGATGTTGATTTTTTAGATAATGAGTTGTTGTTGATTAAAAAGCAAGCAGAAAAAGTACCACAACCAGAGGTGTTTAAGTTTGCAGACGGCTACGTTGGTGTGAAAATACCACCTATCGAGTCTTATATTCGAGTTTTAAATATTTTGGGTGCAACCAATATCATGCGTGATACGTATAGGATTCCTTTCAGTAGGCTATATGAATCGTACAGAATGTTGACATCATGGAAACATCCATACTTACCTAGTTTTCGTGTGAGTGAAGAACTGGAAGATATTGTTAAGACACCATTAACTTCATATAACACGATGAGGGATATTATGTCTGTTGATTTGTCAGAATTGTCAACCGTTGCTTATGGTTACAAGATTAAATCAGAGGGTTTTGGTAAGTTAGGTTACACAAATGCAGCCGAATTACTGTTTAAGCGACCTGTAAAGTATGTCGATAGAAGAAGAACTGAATCATGGTCACACTGTCCATTTGGTGAGTCAGTGTTTGTAAAGTGTATTATTGGAAACATTATGGTTTCTAATGGTAAAGCGTATTTTGAATTACAGGATGTAGAAAGTAAAAGAACACTTGAAGCGACATTCTTTGGCGGTGCTTACTTAGGTAGACTGTATAAGCCTGGTGATGTAGTAATCGTGCAATTGGTTAGAATCGCAAGAGATAAGGCAAATGGTCAGAATATCTTTTCTGAAACAGATGTACAGAGTATGCCAATTATTCCTGTATATAAACAAAGTCCTTCAAATAAGATTACATCAAAGGTACTCACACAATGCGTACAAGAAGTATTTACCAGATTTGACGGTAAAGACCTAGCCTCGTATATTAACATGGATAGTTCTTTATGGGAACTACTATATGACTTACACTTTCCAAAAGATGTAACAAACTATATTGATACGATTGATAAGTTAGCCTATATTGAGTTGCTTTATCTGCAACTTGTATTCTTAGATAGACGAGTGAATAGTAAAGAGGCTATCGGACTAAGCAAGATACCTACAGGTAAGACAAATTATACAAACGAGGCATACGGTAAATTACCATTTAAATTGACAAATGGTCAGAGTAATGCTATTCAAGAGATTATGGATGCAATGAAGAAACCTACGCCTGAAAAAATATTACTATCAGCAGACGTTGGTGCAGGTAAGTCTATATGTGCCCAGATGGCATGCTTATACAATGTAGATTGTGGCTATCAGAGCGTATTGACAGCACCTACAGAAATTTTAGCCCAGCAGTTGTTTAATACTTTTGAGAAGTTCTTGGAACCATTAGAACATAAGCCTGTTATAGCGTATTTATCAGGTAAGACAAAAGCGAAAGAAAAACAGGCAATTTACGACAAGGTAGAGTCAGGCGAGATAGATATTCTTGTAGGTACACAAAGCGTCTTGATTGTACCGAAATTCCACAACTTGGGTCTTGTAGTAGTTGATGAACAACAAAAATTCGGCGTTGCACAAAGAGAGGTTTTATTAGGGGTTAGAGTAGACGGTAAAGTGCCTGATTCAATTTCTCAAACAGCGACACCGATTCCTCGAACAGTTGCAACATCATTCTTTGGTGATGTGCATTTAATCACAATCGAAGAAAAGCCTCAGGACAGAATACCTATTAAGACAGAACTGTTAAAAGTAAATAGCGATGGCTTCTTGAGTGGAAAATGTGTTGATGTATGGGCAAATATCGTTAATGAGTTAAGGCAGGGTCACAAGATGTTTATTGTTGCACCAGCAGTTGATGAAGATACGCAATATATTTCTACCGCAAAAGTTGAAAAAGCACTAAAACACTTACCGTTGTTGTATGCGAACGATGTGAAGTATAAAGTCGTAACTGGTAAGCAATCGAGAGAGACACAGGAAAAGACACTAAAAGAGTTTAGAGATGGTGATTTTAACGTGTTGGTTGCCTCTTCTATCGTAGAAGTAGGTATTGATATTCGAGAGGCGACCGTTATGGTTATTCTAGGTGCAGATAGATTTGGGGCAAGCCCTCTTCATCAGATTAGAGGACGTGTTGGTCGCAACAATCTTCAATCATACTGTTATCTAGTAAATGACGGTAAAGCAGATAATCCTAGATTAAACGCTCTGGTGCGTAGTGATAATGGTTTCCAGATTGCGTTGGCTGATATGGCAACACGTGATATTGGTGACATTCTTGGCACTCGTCAGTCTGGTGAGACAAATCTAAAATTCTGCGATATTAACGAGCATACAAAGTTGGTAGAGGCTGCTCAAATGGAGGCAGAGAAGATATATAAATCGCCAGAGAAAAAGAAGGCCCTAGAAGATGCATACAACTTCTTAGGTATAGAGAGGTAGGTGAGCGTATGCAGATTTTATTTAAGTATTTATCTTTCATCAAGACAAAGGTGAATAAAGGCAACAAGAAGGTGTTTTTCGCTTTATTGGTAATGTCAATCGCACTCGGTTGTGGTGTTAGTATAATTGTAGACATTTTATTACCGTGGAATTTTATATTCACAACAATTAGAAGTATTGTCGCCTTGTGCGTTGGTTTTATTACATTTACATTCGCATATGGTATAATGATTGTTAGAAAGCAAAAAGAAGATAAGGTATCAAAACTAGCATGGTTGAATGACCTGTCGTTTCAGCAACGAGTAAACTTGTCATTAATTGTGGTTGGTATTTTAAGTATCTTATTCTTAGTTTTAATTCCAACGCAATCACCATACTACACATTTATAGCGGGTTTACTATTATCTGTAGTTGTGTGGGCTGTGTATTACACAAAACCAACACCAGATGAGATTGAAGCGTACTATGTCGGTTTAGAAGATATGAGAGACAAAAAGGGAAAGGTATAATTTTATGAGAATTGTAATTTTTAATCGAGATGGAGAAGTGACAGAGGCAATGTATGAGGCTGTCGAAAAGAAAGTACTGTCATTAGAGTCATTTCCAATTGTAGTAAACAATGACACAGAGGTGCGTTTTGAGGTAGAGCATAAGAAAGATAATTGCTTTAAATTAGAAGGAACAGTTATCTCAAATAAAGCAACTCTACATGCAAAGGTTTACGGTTCAGATTTTTATGTTCTAGTTGGCGAATGTGTTGACAAGTTAATTCGTCAGGCAAGAAAGGTTAAAACCAAAGTAATTAAACATTAGTTTAAAAGAGAACCCCCAAAAAGGTTCTCTTAACTGATATATTACATGAAATTCAAAACAGTAAAGGAGTAGTTAGATGGAAGTAAAGTTTAAATATATTGGCGAATTTGAGGCGCCTAAGGTACAGACAACAGGTTCAGCAGGATTAGACCTGTTTCATAATGGTGGTACGCCTATCACGCTGGTGCCAGGAAAGTCAGAAGTTGTATCAACAGGATTTTATGTCGAAATACCAGAAGGATATGTTGGGCTAGTATTTGCGAGAAGTTCACTAGGTTTCAAGTTTGACTGTACACTCGCCAACTCTGTAGGAGTAATTGATAGTGATTATCGTGGAGAAGTCAAAGTGAAAATTCATAATCATTCAGATAGTATTAAATTCTTAATGCCGGGAGAGCGAATGGCACAGATTGTAGTTGTTCCATGTTTGGCAAAATTCACACAGGTAGATGAGTTATCAGAAACAGAAAGAGGAGCAAACGGTTTTGGTAGCACTGGTAAAGAAGTTTCTAAATAACTCTTTTCTTAAAATCCTTGTGATGATTGCCTTACTTGGGCTTACAATTTCAGCATTTCAGACTAATACAAATGGTATTCAGTATGTATTTTTAGGAATCTTTGTTGTATATACAGGCTCTATGATGTTTTCAAACTTCTTTCACGGCGTATTTTATTTGATGTGGCTGTTTATCTATGAAGTTGTAGTCGCTATGCTTGTATTACAATTTGAAAGCATGTTGCAGTTATCATTACTTGCAACTTTTATACCTTTAACAATATCTATTGCTTTTGTAAATGAATTATTGATGGACAAGTTTAATGTTAAGTCAAAACGACTATTAATTACTGTCTTAGTGAGTATCTTAATCGTTCTGTCATTACTGTTATTTACATATTTAACAAAGTCTGTAAATTCTTTCATTTACATTGTAATTTATTTCACAATAGAAATTGTATTCGGAGTAATTCTCTATACAAACAAACAAGACCTGTCTAAATAGCGGGTCTTTGTTGTATAATATTAGTGAGAGAAAAGGAGCAAATATGGAATTTAGCAATTTAATTGTATATAGTGATTATAGTGTTCATATCGGGTATGGCACTATTGATGAATATATTAGTGTTTGTAAGCAAAAGGGTATTAAAACTTTATCATTAACAGACACCAACTCAATGATGGGTATTTTTAAGTTCTTGACGAAGTGTAAGGCAAATGATATTAAAGCGATTGTCGGAGTAACCCTTACAGTTGAAAAACACAATATTACATTCTTAGCAAAGAACATTAATGGTTACCATGAATTATGTAAGTTACTAACACAATCTACAAGGAATAATTTAGACAAGCCTTTCTTAACAACCACAGACATTAAGCAGACAGACAATATTGTTGCGATTGTACATACATATGAAAAAGAACCAACCGAGCAGTTTTTGTCAGAATTTAAAAACAAAGTTAAAGATGTATATTTAGAATTTACATTGCTAAAAGGAAATCGTAGAAATATTAGCCAGTCTGTTACAAGATTATCAGAAAGAACAAATACTCCTTTAGTCTTAACAAATCCTACATTCTATGCATACGATACAGATTTTGAAATGTCTGAAATCAATATGGCATTAATTAAGAATTACAGTTTACAAGAAACACCTGTAACACGTGGTGGCTTGAGACCTGCTCTGTTCTGCAATGAGCATTACTTAAAATCAACACAGGAATTAGTTAATTATGTAAAAGGAAACGTTACAGATGTGCCAAAGCAAATCCTAAATCAGGCTATTATTAATAATCAGTCTATTGTAGATATGATTGAGCAGGTTGAGTTAGAATATCAATTAGGTTTGCGCCCTGTTCCTCATATTCCAGCACCTTTTCAAGATAGTTTATCCTACTTTAAAGCATTAATTCAAGAAGGCTGGGATAAGATTGTTGCAGATAAGCCTAAAGAGGTTCAGGCAGAGTGGAAGAAGAGAATTAAGAACGAATTAGAGGTTATCCACTCAAACGACTTTATAGACTACTTCTTAGTTGTACGAGAGTACATCAAATGGTCAGAAGATAACGGCTACCCAACAGGTTGTGGGCGTGGTTCAGCAGGTGGTAGTTGTATTGCAAGGCTTCTAGGTATTCATAAAACAGACCCTGTTCGTTATGATTTAATGTTTGACCGTTTCTTGTCACCTGGCCGTTCAGCGATTGCAAGAATTACGTACGATGACAATTCTTTTGAAGAAATCCCGGTATCAACCGTTAAAAACATCAATAACAAGGATGATTACACATATACAATCAAACTTGGTGACACAGTTGATGGTAAAACAGTTACAGATTATAAGGTTGTAGATATCGGTGCCGCGCCCGATGTTGATACAGACTTTGAGCCAGAAGTACGACCGCTTGTATTTAAACATTGCCAAGAAGAGTATGGTGAAAATAATATTACACACATTATCACGAGAATGCCTTATGGTGCAAGAAATGCATTTAGATGTGTAGCAAGGGTTTATGGCATACCACCACAGGAAGTCAACAGTTTTAGTGAATTGCTACCAGAAGCAGTTTCAAAAGACACATTAAAAGACGTACTTGATGAGAAGAATGAAACATATGAAAGTGCAAGACTAAAACTAAACCCATTGTTGCTAGAAATCATAAAAAGGGCAAGCGAACTAGAAGGTAGAACATCTGGCACAGGTGTCCACGCTTGTGGAGTACTAATTTCATGCAAAGAGATTTCAGATACAGTGCCTACAATTTATAAAGAAGACCCTAGAGATAAAAGTATTGTTTATCAAGTTTCAATGTTTGAATATCCTGAGGCAGAATCACTTGGTTTAATCAAGATGGACTTCTTAGGACTCGACACACTACACTTGATTAGTAGCACAGTAAAATTGGTCGAACAATACACTGGCAAACATATTGATATGTCTAAAATCATTGATGGTACATTAGACGATAAGAAAACATATCAGATGTTCCAAAAGGCTAAGACAAGTGGTATCTTCCAGTTCGCAGAACAGGGTGTAAGAACCATGCTTACAAAGGTTAAGCCGTCAGAGTTTGAAGAACTACCTGCAATTACGGCTATTTATCGACCAGGCCCTATGAGTTTAGGTTTGCATGATGATTTTGCGGTCAGAAAGAATGACCCGTCCAAACGTATACCATTCAGTAGGGAATTTATTGGTACGCCGATTGACACATTAACGAAGGACACTCTTGGCGCAATTATTTATCAAGAGCAGGTTATGAAGATTGCACAAGAGGCAGCCGGTTTCACATCAAAAGAAGCCGATAAGATGCGTAAGGCAATGGGTAAGAAAAAGATTGAAATTCTAAACATGCTTGAACCTAAGTTTAAAAAGGGTATCATTGAGAATACCAAATGTTCGGAAAGTACTGTTAATGAGTTCTGGGCACAGTTATTAGGATTTGCACAGTATGGTTTTAATAAGTCACATGCCGTATCTTATGCTTTAAACAGTTATCAGTCAGCATATTTAAAGGTTCATTATCCAGTATTATGGGAAACAGCAGCCTTGAGAATGTATGCAGATAATCCAGACAAGGTAGCAAAGTATATTGAAGACGCCCGTTCTAACGGTATAGAGATATTACCACCAAATATTAATGAATCTGACTTGCTTATTTCACCTACGTCTGACCTGAAGAATATTGTCTATAGTATCTCAAACATCAAGAAAGTACCGACATCTATTTTAGAGGCGTTTATATTAGAACGAGAGCGTAATGGCAAATATACAGATTTGATGAATTTTATTAACCGAAACAAAGACATTGTGTCAAAATCTGTTCTTGAAGTTCTGGCATGTTCTGGTTGTTTAGACTGTTTCGGTAATACAAGAAAATCTATTTACGATAACGCAGAAAAGTTGGTAAAGAGCATACAGCGCAAGAAGAGTAATGTTGCTAGTTTATTCGCTATGGTTGGCGAAGAGGCAATCAACATGGTTGAGTTAGGTAACGATGAATGGCCAACACTTGAGAAGATGGCTAATGAAGGTCAGGCATTAGGGGCTTATTTATCAGGCAATCCTTTAGATGGTCTAAAAACACAGGACGGTCAGGACATCGTCCAAACAAAAGACTTAAAAGAGTGTGATAGTACTCAATACATCACCTTCTTATCAGTTGCACAAAAGAAAACACGTTCTGGCAAAACTCTTATTACTGGTATCGCCAATAATGGTGTCTCTCAAGCAGAAATTAAGTTACCTACCATGGTTACTAATAGAATCTTGTTAGGAACAGCGATGGAAAAAACAAACGGCGACAGACAAGAGGCATATAAACTCCTACGACTAACAGACGATAAGAAAAAATCGTTCTTCGATGCATTAGAGCCTTTAGATAAGCCAGAGAAATTCAATACAATCTATAAACTCACATACACTAAGGGCTTTAGAGGTAGTATGATGATTAGTGACATTGAACCTGTAGAAGTGTCTAAGAATAATCAAATTTTAGAAAGAATTGTGGTAGATAAGAATAAAACTAAAAATCTACCTGCTTTCCAGAAACTGGTCAACAAAGAAACAGAGCAGGCGAAAATGTCTGGTGGCAAACTTGTTGATATATTAGTTGAGTTCTATTCGGTGAAAGATGATATGTGGAAGACCGTTGAAATCGACCAAATTTATGTATCTGCAGCCGCTCTTAGACTGATTAAGTAAGGAGTTGTAAAATGGCAAAAAAGATAATGAATTTACCATCTGTGGAAGATTTAACTAAAAACACTATTCCCGAACCGGTTGTCAAACATGAAGAGCAAGAAGATATTATTGAGCCGGTAGATGTAGAAGACATTACAGATGAGTTCCAAGATATTGAAGATGGGTACAATACTGACGAAGATACAGACTATGAAGAGGCTTATCAAGAGCCTCAAGTAGTCGTGCCTGTTCAGCCTAAAGTCGAATATTCAGAAGAGGAAGAGGCAGAGGCATTAGAAGAAATTGTAAAAGAAAGGGAAAGCAAAAAGGCTAAGACACCAAAGAAGTTGAAGAAAGGTGTTGTAATTGGCATTATTGCCTTAGTCTCTATTGTTGTTCTTGCAGGTATTGGTTATTTTGTTGTCAGTCATTTCACAAGTACTGCAAAGACCCCAACAGTTACACAACCGACAGAAGGTCCTAAGAAACAAGATTTTGAAAACTTTGAAAGATTGATTTTAAAATCACCGACAGTTGCTGATGATGAACAACCAGCAGAAGATAAGCCAACAAAGTCTGGGCAAGAGATTGTGCAATCATACTCTTTAGAATATCCTTATGTAGATTTAACCTTAAAAGAGGATGCAGACGGCCAGTTTGTGTTAATCTACAATAAAGATGACAAGCAGGTGCTATGTTATTCAGAAGAGAACCAGTTTGTTGCAGGAGTAGAAAAGAGAGTTGCCTTGAGTTGTGAGGTAGACGATGATATGTCTAATGAAAAGCCTATTTCCTATATGTTTAGGGAGAGTGATTAGTTATGCAGGCTTTAATGCCCTTTGCAAAGAAGTTTGATACCAAAATCAGGCGCATTATCTCAAAACAAAAGTATTTTAGCACGTTAGAAGAATTTATTATCATGTTTAATAATGGTACGATTAATAAGTTTGACCCTAATGTTGAATACATTTTAAAAAAGTTGAAAAAATACTACCTGAATGTAAAGGTCGAGGATGATAAAATAATTGTTTGCTCTCCTGATGAAATCACATTGGATTTTATATATAACCTTCTAGGGCAATGGAAGGTGGTTGTTTATTTAAAATCTCTAATTGACAGGTTGACAGAACTTGGTTATCCTTATGATACTAAGATTGTTTTTCAGACCAGTAATCCAGGCACAGTCTATATAGAAATGCTTGATGGCGATACAGGAGAATATTTTTTAGAACCAGCACATGATGTTCCTAAGTTGTTTAATACAAATAGAGAGTTGGCAAAAAATTTAATTATCAACTTATCATTAAAAGATTATGATGGTGGTTGTTATCTGAACTTTGAAGATGTAGAAGACATAGACTGTTCTTTCTTATACGAAGTTCAGGAGTTCATCTTACAGAAGATATTAATTGACAATCATAAGAGTATGCACTTGACAGAAGGCCATAAGTAGTGTATGCTATTCTTGTAAGATAAAAAGGGGGTATATTGTATGCTCATCATGTTGGCATTAGTATTACTACACATTCTGCTTTATGTGCTACTATCTGTATTAGTCTATGCGATTGTATTCTTAGATTTAGATAAGACAAGCAAAACTGTATTGTTAGGAATAATTGCATTTCTGGCATTCCTAGTGTTTATTGTCGGTATTTAATTAAATATATTAAGAGTTGAGATTTTCTCACTCTTTTTATTTTATTTAAAACCGTTTTATACCCTCGTCCGTGCGACTTTTTAGACCTATTTTAGACCTAAAACCAACGGGCTGATACATTATTCAGATTTAAGTAAAAAAGCGTTTAAAACCGTTCCGGCATATATTTTAAAATATGTGCCTTTTGTGCATAAAAACGTGTATAATATAAGTGAGAGGTAGAGTAAAGTATGTTAGTAAAAACAATTTCATTCAGTGGTGGTATGGCCGCTGGTAAAGACACATTCGGTGAGGCATATAAAGAACTATGCAACAAGAATGGAATAGGGGTAGAGCATTTAAGTTTTGCAAAAGCATTAAAAGATGAAGTAGATTTTGTGATTAACGGCGTTCGTAATCAGACTAGCGTGGCAGAAATCGCTCATCATCTAGGTGTAAGTTGTATTGATATTGCAAAGATGAAAGACGTGATTTTAGAAGAGGATTATATTCACCCAAACTTCACAGCAAGAGATAGAAGTCCTGCGACAAGACATTTATTGCAATTTTGGGGAACAGAAGTTCGTAGAAAACAAAAAGACAGTTATTGGGTAGATATTGTAAAGGCAGAGATTGAAGAGAATATCGCCAATGGTGTAGCAACATATATTACAGATGCACGTTTTATCAATGAATTAGAGATGTTACAATCTATCGGTGCTACTACGGTTTTATTAAAAGCGCCGTTAGAAGTTAGGTTAAAACGGTTATATGATAGAGATAAGATTACGGTTTCAGAAGAGGCTCTAAACCACCCTAGTGAAACACAGTGCTTAGAATATAAAAATTACTCTATCGAAATAGATACAACACAACATACTGCCGATGAATTAGGCGAGATTTTGGGGGTGTAATATGGGATTTAGTTTATTTGATTTAGAAGAAGAAAAACAAGTCAGTAAGAAAGTTAGAATTGCAAACAATAGCGTTCAGATTTTAGACGAGGATATAAAGAAAGAAATTAACAAGAAAAAGTTGTCGCCTAGTTTAGTCGGTGCTTTGTTGAACTCTCCTGGCGACTGGGTAATGGGAGCATATATTGAACCGTTGTGTATTGATGGTTATGTTGACGCATTAGAACGAGGAACATGGTTCCATAGTATCATGGAAGAGTTCTTTAAGTTAGAGCCGGCAGATAGAGATTTTAAACACTTATCAGCAACTGCTGTATCAGTAACAAAAGAGAAATATCTGCATATGCTTGAAAGACAAGAAAATAAAGACTGGCTAAATCGAGCAATACAAGGTTACAAAAACACATGGCTTAGTGGTGCAAAAGATGAAAAGATTGCCTCTGTATTCCTTATGGGAGAGCAAAAGCAGGGCCTAGAGTTATTTGTTACAGGTAAGATTGGTAATGCTAAACGAACATGCTTAGGATTTATTGATAAACTTGTCGAAGGTGACTATGGCTTAATCGTTCAAGACTGGAAAACAGGAGCAAAAATCCATGACTATGACCCTAGTAAGGCACCTAGTGATAATAACCCATTCGATTACTGGCGCCAGCAGACATTTTATACGATGCTCTTAGAACAAGCAGGTATGAAAGTAGATAGTGCATGTTTGATATTTCCTTGTGCAGAAGTTCCACAGATTGTCAATGTTGACTGTCATAATCCAAAAGTTAGAGAGCAAGTAATTGCAGACTGTGAAAAAGCAGATAGTATTTTAGAAGAGTGTATTGCAAACGACTATACCTTCCCATTCAAGCCAGGTAAATATAATTCATGGGCAACTTATTTATGTGGTTTAGGTAGAGCATACCCACCTAAGATTATTACAGACAGATTAAATGACTATGTAGAGTACGGAGATGAATAGTATGGACAGATACATTGAGTTATACAAAAAATACAGACCGAAAAGATGGGAAGACATTATCGGTCAAGAGGCGATTATTACACCGATAAAAAATGCTATTGCATCAAACAAGATACCTACAGGCTATATTTTCAGTGGTTTAGCAGGTACAGGTAAAACAACGCTTGCTTTATTAATTGCAAAAGTGCTGAACTGCCATAAATTAGATGATGACTTAAATCCGATTGAAGATGAAATCACAGAGGCTATTGATAATGATTCTCTTATCGGCGTCAAACAGGTGTCTATGGCGAATGCTAGTGTAGAAGATGTCAGAAAGATTATGGCAGAGTCTTTTGTATCACAACCAATCAAGAAGAAGGTATTTATTTTAGACGAGTTCCACAACTGTTCTAAGGCAGCCTTCGAATCTATCCTCACAGACTTGGAGAGTACAAACCAAGACTCACTATTTATCTGCTGTACAACAGAGCCTGATAGAATTCCTAAGTCAATTAAGAGCCGTATGCAACAGTTCTCTTTACGAGTACCGACACCGAACGAAATTCTAACAGTTCTACAGAATATCGCTAAAAAAGAGCCAGATATTCTGCAAGGAATCAAAGATAAAAAGTTTACCAAAGAAGATTTCTTTAACTGTGTTCATAATAGTGGTGGTTCAATCCGAGATGCTATTAGTAACCTAGAAAACTTGGTAAACGGTGGTGTTATTAGTGCTTCTTATTCAAGACAGTTGTTAGAAAATATCTTACATGGTGATGTAATCAATATTTACAAAACAACAAAAGCGATGTCAGAATCCGGAGCGAATTTCCACTCAACCGCAGAAGTATTGTATAAGGTTATTGTAGATTTAATGTTAATGCTTTCAGGAGTTGAGGTAGAATCTGGAATACCTTATCAAGATTTAACAAAACTTACAAATCTTAACATGCTTATTAAACTAACTGGTGAATTAGAAAAGACATTCCATGCTATTGCAAGCAAGACGATTGACTACCGTGTGTTGTATGAGATGTGTTTTGTCAAGATGGCTCTTATTGCTAAGGCAGGCAAGTAATGCAAGCAACATTAAAATATATATTTATTGTTCTTACGAGTTATGTCCTGTCGTCTGTAATGGCGATAGGACCTGCCCCATTTAGGCATATATTATTCTCTGTTCTATTTATGGGTATTATTTATCTATTTTATAGAGATGAAAGAAAATTTCCTAAACCAGAATTAAATAAAAGAGTGGCGCTATATATCGTAATCGGTCTTTTAGTGCACATGGCAGTTAGTGGTTTCTTGATATATGTACTACCAAAACCAATAGAAGAACAAAAAGTAAAGATACTTGCCAAGTCATATGGCTTTGTAGGTATTCTTCTGTCTTGCGTGATGGCGCCTTTAACAGAGGAATATATATTTAGATATTTACCACAGAACAAATCGTCTATTGTTGCTTCGATTGTTCTGTTTGGTTTACTTCATATACAAAAGAGTACTGATTTATATACGGCATTTTATCCAGCAATTATAACAACTGTAAATGCTACTACCTATCATTACTTCTACAGAAAGACAGACAACTTGTATGTATCAATCGGAATGCATGCAATATCAAACGCAATCGTATTAGGACTATTATAGTCCTTTTTAGTTAGGAGAAGAAATATGTTTTATAGTGATTATAGACAACATGACACCGCCGACGGTGATGGTATTAGAGTTAGCCTTTACGTATCAGGTTGCACGCTACATTGTAAGGGTTGCTTTAATGAAGAAACTTGGGCATTAGATTATGGTGATAGATTTACAGATGAGGTTTTAGATGAACTAATTAAAGACTGTAAAAAGCCATATATTAAAGGTCTATCATTACTTGGTGGAGACCCACTTGAAAAAGAAAATCAAGAAGAGGTCTTAAAGATTATTCAGCGTTTCAGAGCAGAATTTGGTGATACAAAAGACATATGGATATGGACCGGTAGAAGAATTGAAAGTCTACTAGATAAGACATTCAGGGATTACACTGAATACACAGAAGATATTTTATGTAATATTGATTATTTGATTGATGGTCCTTTTGTTCTATCAAAGCGTAATTTACTATTAAAATATGCTGGTTCAGAAAACCAGAGAAGGCTTGACTTACGCAACATAAGCACCCCACAAGACTTACGCTCTATTAGTGATTGGGATAAATTAGACTGTGAGGTGAAATAGGCAAACCATTCGCTTTTAGTAAATATAAGATTAGGCATAGCAGAACTTATGCCAAGGAGAGTAAAATGATAAAAGTAATTAAAAGAAATGGCAACGAAGTTGAATTTAAGCCTGAAAAATTAAATTCAGCAATCGAAAAGGCTAATATGCAGGTTAGCCGTGAAAACAGACTTACAGAAGAAGAAATCGCAGAACTGGTTGATACTGTTGTAAGTCGCATTCCTGAAGATACAGAAATTTCAGTAGAGGATATTCAGGATATGGTAGAAGAAGAACTCTACGACAACGCTAGTTTCGCATTAACAAAGGCGTACTCTAATTATCGTTTCTTAAAAGGCAAATTAAGAGACAATAAGTTCAATGACCTTGAGAAGAATATTATGGCATTGTTTGAGCAGAAGGAAACAGATGCGTCCGTAGAAAATGCAAATAAGAATGCAAAACTTCTAAGTACTCAAAGAGATTTGGCTGCCGGTGAAATTAGCAGACATCTTGTAAACAAGTACATTTTACCAAGAGATGTACAAGACGCTCATCAAAAAGGTATTATTCATGTTCACGATTTAGACTATCGTATTGCAGGAATAACGAACTGTGGCCTAGTGAACTTAGAAGATATTTTCACAAATGGTACTGTATTAAACGGTACTAAGATTTATTCACCTAAGTCATTCAGTACTGCGGCCACACTAGCAAGCCAAATCGCCATGGCTGTTTCAGCAAGCCAATACGGCGGACAAAGTATGACCCTAACACACTTAGCACCTTATGTAGATATTTCAAGAAGAAAAATCAGACATAGACTAATGGACGAGTTTACAGAACAAGGTGTAGAAGTGACAACAAAACAATTAAACGAAATTGTTGAAAAACAAGTACGTCAGGAAGTCAAGGATGGTATTCAAACATTAAATCATCAAATCGTTACAATGGCATCGGCAAATGGCCAGTCGCCATTCATTACCATCTTCATGTATTTAAATGAAGCAAAGAGTGAGCAGGAAAAGAAAGACTTAGCATTGATTATCGAAGAGATGTTACGTCAGCGTATAAAGGGTTTACCAAACGAACATGGTGTATTATGTTCACCTGTATTCCCTAAGTTGATTTATGCGATTGACAGTTCTAACTGTGATGAGACAAAGGAATATTGGTACTTAACTCGTCTGGCAGCCGAATGCACATCTAAGAGAATGGTGCCAGACTACATTTCAGAAAAGAAAATGTTTGAGAATAAAGACGGGCATTGCTTTCCTTCAATGGGATGTAGGTCGTTCTTAAGTCCATGGTATGATGGAAACGGAGATTTCTATGCATATGGTCGTTTCAATTTAGGTGTGGTAACGCTTAACCTGGCGTATGTTGCATTAGAGGCAAATGGAGACATGAATAAGTTTTGGTCCCTACTTGACAAATATGCAGACCTCTGTTTTGAGGCTCACATGACATTTGTGAAGAGATTAAACAAGACGAAAGCGTGCGTTGCTCCAATTCTTTGGCAACATGGCGCCTATGCGAGATTAAACCCTAACGATACATTAGATAAAGTTATGTATGATGGGTATGCAACAATCTCCCTAGGTTATGCTGGTTTATATGAAACGGTACAAGCGTTAATTCACCAGTCACACACAACCGACGAGGGCAGAGAACTTGCACTTCAAATCATGAATAAGTTAAATGCTTATTGTGAGAAGTGGAAGAAAGAAACTCACCTAGCGTTCTCTGTTTACGGTACACCGATGGAATCAGGTACTTACAAGTTTGCAAAGGCACTTCAAAGAGATTTTGACACTATGCCAGAAGTAAACGAACATGACTACATCACAAATAGTTACCATGTAAATGTAAGAGAAGAGATTGACGCCTTTGACAAGTTGTCGAAGGAGTCAGAGTTCCAGTCATTATCATCTGGTGGCTCTATCTCATACATCGAAATTCCGAACATGGAAAAGAATATACCTGCATTGTTAGAAGTTGTTAAGTTCATTTACGATAACAACATGTATGCAGAGTGTAACACAAGAACTGACGTATGTGATACTTGTGGTTTCCATGGTGAGATGGAAATGATTAAAGATGAAAACGGCAATTATATATGGAGATGTCCTAACTGTGGAGAAACAAATATTGATAAACTTAATATTGTCCGCAGAGTTTGTGGTTATCTTGGTCGTATTAGTAATGGTGTAAACCTTGGTAGACTTGGAGACATTCACGACAGGGTGTTCCATCTATAACAATCTATAAGGGGACAGGGCAAAACTTGTCCTCTTTTTTGATATAATATGTAGATAGAAAAGGAGATTGCGTATTTTGAAAAAACATTTTAATGGCAAAGGCTTTAGTAAATGCACGGCGCAAAGTCAGGCGACATGCAAATATGGTAACAACCTACACTTCTCTGACACAATAACTCCAGAAGAAGAGAATAAGATTATAGACGATATGGCCAAAGCACAGATGCTGGCAGACAGTTATTACGAAAATAGATTAACTAAGTCAAGTTCTGGTTACTATACATTGAAAAATTATAACTATGATAGTGACAAAGACAGAATGACAGAGTACGGATTTTTGAAGAAATTGGGCTTTGAATACGAAGGCACACAGGTCAGCAAGTCTGGCGAGTTCTACTCAATGATGAATTTGGCAGTAGAAGAACTGAATTTTGCACCAACAGACGAGCAGGAAGAGTTCAAAAACTCTCAAAGACTGTATGTCATAAAAAACGGTAACATTTCACCTGTTATTCAAGAGCATTTACAATCTTATATTGAGGCGAGTAAGATTATGGTTTCAGATGAAGAGTACTTAAAGGTAAAAGACTGTAATGCTATATTAGAAGATAGTAATTGTATCTATATTTGGCCTGATGATAATTTCAGTGCGGATATTGTCAGAATTATTAAAAATCCTGAAAAGGAAAAGAGTTTTGTGTCATCGTTTGAGGTAAAAACTCTATGTAACGGTACAAAATCAGCACAGGGCTCAACCAAGACAATCTATTACGATGATAACGGTGTTGTTAGCGATGTTAATTCTGGAGAAATTCTTACCGATGATTATGACGTGTTAGAGCAGGGATATCACAACTATCGTATTAAGGGTTATGATGGTGTTCGAGATTTAATTTCAGACTACGAAGAAAGAACAATCAGAATGCCTGGTAATAAGAATGTAATCTTTATTGACAAAGATGGTAAAACAGATGCTATATCATGCAGTAAAACAGAGCGGGCAACAAAGAAACGAGAAGAGTTAATCAATTCTGGTAAATATATTGGTGATATGCGTATTCATGTAAACAAGAGTCCTCGCAATGTTGGTGAAAAAGAAGTTGATTACTTCTTAAACAGTAAGGTCAATTATGGCAGAGCATTTAAAGACGGTATAGCAAAGACAGAATTTACATTAAGTGATTTGGTTACTGTAAAAGGTGGCTCAAAAACATCTTCTAAAGGTGCAGGTGTATGGCACGGTGAAGTTGCTAAAGGTAAACGAGAATACGAAGTCATTATGGGCAACTTCCGTAAGCGTTTGACGATTGATGAATATGCAGATTTTGTAAAGGGTGGTAAACTAAAATTAACTGATTTTAGGTTCTGTCCTGTAACCTGCTCGGTAGAGTTAAAAGATGTAACAGAATAAGGGGTGATTGTACCTAATCACTTCTTTTTCTTGTATAATATAAGTGTAAGGGTAAAACCCTAGATAAGGAGAAAACATGGTAGCAAAGAAGAAAGCAGTAACAGTAACAGACAGTAACAAGAAAGCGGCCTTAATGGACTTGGTACACACCTTGCAAGAAGATGCCAAAAAGACTTACGGAGTATCAAATGTTGGTTTTTTAGGTGAGATGGAAGATAAGCAAATCACATTCTTACCAACAGGTTCACTTGTATTAGACACTCTACTTGGTGGTGGTGTAGCAAAGGGGAGAATCATTGAATTTTTCGGTCCCGAGTCTTCAGGTAAAACATCAATGGCGGTGCTTGCATTAGGAAAAGAGCAACAGCGTGGTAATTCAGTTGCATTCCTAGATATTGAGCATGCAGCCTCTCCATCATTTATGGAAGTGCTAGGCGTAAACACAAATGAATTACTATTCCTACAACCTAGTAGTGCAAAAGACACATTCCAAGCATTATTAAAGATTGTTCGTTCAGGAGAAATTAGTATGGTTGTTGTTGATTCTGTATCAGCAATGACAGAGGGTGTAGCAGATGAAGAACTGGTAAAAGATAGCGTAGGTAAATTAGCACGTAATATGTCTAAGAATATGCCTGTATTGGCAGAGGCATGCTCTAATAATGATTGTACAGTTATCTTTATTAACCAGACACGTGAAAAGATTGGGGTTATGTTCGGTGACCCAACAACAACATCAGGTGGTAACGCTCTAAAATTCTATGCAACACAACGAGTAAAGGTAAATAAGAAGTCACCTATTAAGGATTCAGAGGGTTCTGTAATCGGTACAGAAGTCGGTCTAAAGGTCGAAAAGAACAAGGCATCAACACCGGGTGGTATTGGTAGTACATTGCTTTCTTATTCAAGTGGTATCGACACAGTTGGTGAAATCTACTTATTGGGTGTACAGTTCGGGGTTATCTCAAAGACAGGAACTACATTCTATGCAAATATCGACTTAACAAAAGAACAGCAAGAAAAACTAAAGAATTGTGAGTATAACGAAGAAACAAAACAATTAAAACTTGCAGTTGGTGAAGGAAGAACACGTGCAAGACTTGCAAATAATGCAGACATATTTGAAGTTGTATCACAAGAAGTAACAAGAGTTCTTAAGGAAAAGCAAGAAGAATTTAAAGCAAGAGATAAGAACGCAGTACAATTAAAGGAAGATGAATAGGTCTTCCTTTTTTAATTTGTTGTATAATATATATGAGAGGTTATATATGAATATTAAAGACAAATTAATGAGTTTATATAGCACTGCCGATAGAGAGCGTGCAAAGGCGTTGGTAGCGAAGATTAGAGAACAAGAGGGTATTTATTCATCTATGTCAGATATCGAGTTAAAAACAGCCTTCCAAGCGATTAGGAACGAAGTTGACACAGAGCATAAGAAAATACACGTGTTTGCCTTAGTTACAGTCGCTATTCAGCGTGTACTAGGGTTATCTCCTTATGATGTTCAAATTCAGGGTGGTATTATCCTGTCAGACGGTAAGATTGCAGAAATGAAAACAGGTGAAGGAAAGACATTAACATCACTTTACCCTATTATTTACAATGCTTGTAGCGGGCAAGTCCATGCAATCACAGTAAACGAGTACCTTGCAGAGCGTGATAAAAAATATCTTGCACCTGTATATTCATTCTTCGGGTTAAAGTCTGCATTTAACAAGCAACAGTCATCACAATATATTAAAAAGACGATTTACGCAGAGAATGATATTATCTATGGTATTGAAAGTACATTCGTCTTTGACTGGTTAAGAGACCAAATGGTAATGAGTATAAATGACAAAGTAATTCAAAAGCCATTTCATTTCGCCAATATTGATGAAGTAGACAGCGTCCTCATTGATAACGGTAGAACTCCATGCATTATTGGTGGTGAAAAAGATAAAGATGTGGTGAATATAATAAATGTAGACAAGGCTGTAAAACAACTAAAACCGACAGAAGATTATATTGTCGATACTCAATATCGCAATGTTAAATTAACAGATGATGGTATTTCAAAACTTGAAAAATTATTAAGTATTGAAAACTTATATAGTCAAGAACATATTTATATTATGCATTTAGTTCAGCAAGCATTGATTGCCAATTATGTATTCAAACTAGATATTGACTATGCAATTAAGGACTTTGGTAATGGTATGCAACTTGTAATTATCGACCAAGGTACAGGTCGTATTATGGCTGACAGAAGATATAATCAGGGCTTACATCAAGCATTAGAAGCGAAACATAGCGACCAAGTTTCCATTCATAGTGAAACAGTAACGATTGCATCCATCACGCTTCAAAACTTTTTTAGAATGTATCATAAACTAGCAGGTATGACAGGTACTGCATTAGAAGAGGCTGACGAGTTTATGGAAGTATATGGGTTAAAGGTTGTGCCGATTGACACAAACAAGCCTGTAATTAGAGTAGACCATACACCAGAGTTGTATAAGACAAAGACAGAAAAATGGGGGCGTGTACTCGGCTTAATTAAGCAGTACCATGAACAAGATTTCCCAATTCTTATCGGTACAACATCTGTACATGATAGCGAAGTTGTCAGTGATATTCTGACACGTGAACATATTAGGCATGAAGTATTAAATGCAAAACAGGATGCCAAAGAGGCTGAAATTGTTGCCTTGGCAGGTCAGTTAGGGGATATCACGATTGCAACGAATATGGCTGGTAGAGGCACAGATATTGTACTAGAAGATAAAGACCACCCACTAGTAGTTATTCAGACAGAAATGAATGAAAATGGTAGAATTGATAGACAGTTAAGGGGTAGAAGTGGACGCCAAGGTGATAAGGGTATTACACATACAATCATTAGTGCAGAAGATAGTATTTTTGCAAGAAGTTCCTTGACTAACATGTTAAAGAAGATTACTACCAAGGACCATGTTCCAACTAAGATGACTTTAAGAGTGATTAAAGAGTTACAGACGGAACTTGCAGGGCAAGCCTCTATTTCAAGACAAAACGCATTAAAGTATGACGACATTATTCGTGAGCAGAGAAATAAGTTTTATCAATCAAGAGATAATGTCTTACGTTACAATACAGTAAAAGAATTGGATGAATGCCTGGCTAAACTAGACGTTCAAATCAACGATGATTACTTAAGTGATGTCGAGAGAGTAATTATCAGAAAACAGTTACTACTATCAGCGATGGACTTCTGCTGGGTTCAGCATTTAGAAAAACTGGAATCTCTCAAAACTGGTATTGCATGGAGAGCAAGGTCAGGTAATAATCCTATTCTTGTCTATCAGGAAGAGGCTCAAATTTTATACGACAATTTCTTGTCAGAGATTAGCCTTGTTATCGACAAAGCCGTGAAAGGAGCCAAGTAATGAAGTGGTTAAAAACAAAAAGAGTTAGAAATAGAATCATCTTTACCTTACTGATGATTGCTTTATTTGAAATAGGAACATTCATTCCTTTACCATATGTAGAGCATGCACAAGCACAATCAGAACTCGGTAGTTTATTGAATCTTGTATCTGGTGGGGCACTTAGCAGATTTGGGTTATTTGCCTTAGGTTGTAGCCCGTTTATTAGTGCAAGCATTGTAACACAGTTGTGGACAATAGGCTTTCCGTCATGGGAGCGCCTATCCAAACAGGGCAAAGAAGGACAAGTCAAGTTGTATAGAAGAACGCAAATTATAGGCGTTATCCTTAGTGTATTACAGACTTACGGTATTATTGCAAGTAAAACAGTACAAGCACAACTTGGTATCAGTATTACCGTTACAAATATCTATCAGACAGTCTATCTGATTTTATTGACAACAGTCGGTTCTCTATTTGTGTCATACCTAGCAAGTAGAGTTAATGAAAAGGGTATCGGTCAAGGTGTATCTGTATTTATTACAGTTGGTATTTTAGGCAATATCCCTAGTATCGTGTTACAGTTTATGTCAGCATACAATAGATACTTAGCAAAGAGCGATTTAACTACATACTGGCAGTACCTTGCAGTTATTATGGTTGTTTTACTTACGGTTATTGTATTATGTATTGTTGCAAACAAGAAAGTGTTTAAATTACCTATCCACTCTGCTAGTAATAGTCAATATATAGAGGCACACTATTTCCCTATTAAGTTATTGGCAAGTTCAGTTATGCCTGTTATCTTTGCAAGTATGATTATGTCTGTTTTAAAGATTATTAATGACTTCAAGAACTTAAACTGGACATGGACATCTTACACAACAAAAACGGGTTTCGTAGTTTATATAGTAGTGATTATGCTTATGACATTTATCTACAATTCTATTGAGGTGAACGGTGATACACTACAAGACGATTTGTCTAAGGGGTCTATGTATATCTTGGGTGTTCGCCCTACACAGTCAGCAAAAGTAATTCGTAAAAAACTATTTAAGATTAACTTAATTGGTGCACCTGTATTAGCGTTTATTGCAGGACTTTCACTAGCAGTTGCTGTATTTACACCAATTGATTTTGCAGCCTCAATTAATGGATTATCTGTATTGATTCTTGTTGGCACATTCCAAGAAATCATATACCAAATTAAAGGGTTGACACAAAAGACGAACTATAAGGAGTTGTTCTAATGATGAAACATATTTTGATTATTTGCACAGCATTTGTGAGTATGTTCTTGCTTGGAGTGATTTTATTTCAGTCGCCTAAGCAAGAAAGTTTAGGAAATGCATTTAACGGTGAAAAAGTATATGTGAGTAGTTTAAATAAAACATTGATTAGACTAACTTATATTGCCGTTGTTATTCTTGCTTTACTCTTAATCGCCTTAAAACTGATATAGTCAGTAAGAGAGGTAACGAATATGAAACAAAAGATAAGATATATATTGCTTGTTGTCCTGACAATTATTTTTGTTGGTTCGACAGGCATTATCGGATACAAGTACTACTCTTCTTGGCAGAATCAAAAAGAAGTTGAAAAGGTACGTGAAGTAGTGAATAACACTATTAAAGAAAGTGATTTGCATAAAACAGAGCAAGACTATATTAACGATGGCATTAACATTGTAAATAAAATCAATCAGGAGTATGGTACAGATAAATTTAGTGCATATCTAACAGTTGGTGATAACATGATTACAGAACCTGTTGTTAAAGCGACAGAGCCAGAGCAGTACCTACGCTCTGATATTCATGGCAATTACAATATTGCTGGTACAATTAAGGTGTATTATCAAAACCAGACCTATGAAGATGACTCGGTAACATTATACGGTCATTCTATGCTTGATAATACACGCTTTGGTTACTTAGTATCAAGGGAAGATGTAATGTCCCAAAATAATATGGAAACGGCTAAGTTATACACAAATAAAGGTACATATGAATACAAACTTGTTGATATGCGGGTAATAGACAATGATAGATACTTTGCTCCTGAAAAAGCAATAACAATTTCTGGCTTGAACGAAATGAAGTCGGTACCCGCAATTAAAGTAATTAAAGACGGCGAGATTAAAGAAGGACATAAATACTTAACATTGTTGACATGCCATGGCCCAGTGACAGAAAGAACAGTTGCGGTATATGAATTGGTAAAGGTAAATGGGAAAGACACTAACACGTTTAATTAAAAGACTAATTACATTAATCTTACTGGGCGTAATTGGCTTTTCTTCTTATCAGTTGTATAAAGAGTTTGCAAGAAACCAAGAAGAAGCAAAAGCACTAGAAGAAGTAAAAACGATTATTGATGTAAAAGATAATAAAATTACTTCTGCTATTACAAAAGATAAAATTCTAAAACTAAAACAAGTAAACGAAGATATTATCGCCTACTTGCAATTTGACTCTGGTTTAGTTAGTGAGCCAGTAGCACAAACAACCGATAATGCTTATTACCTAGATAGAGATGTAAATAAAGACTACAACGCTTTTGGTACAGTATTTATGAACTACAAAAATACGCTGGCAGACAAAAACTTAATTCTGTATGGCCATGCAGGCGGTAGTATCAACACGCAAAAGTTCTCTAACTTAAACCTATATCCTAATGATGATGAGTTCTATAAGAAAAATAGTACATTCACATTATATACAGAGAATGACATTCGTAAGTATCAGATTAGTTATGTTCTTGTAAATAAAGACTCGTCAGAGTTCGACCATCAAATTCAAAACTTTACAGAAGAAGAATTTAATAACTGGATTGCGTATGCGAAAGCACATACAAGAGTTGCTAGTTTAAATGAAATTGAATATAGAGATAATTTCATCACACTACAAACATGTTTACATGACGCTAGTGCTGGTAAAGTAATCTTAATTGCAAAAGAAATAGGCAGAAGTGCTTATCAGGAGGATTAAGTATGATAAACTTCTATATTGGCTCCCAAGAATGGGAATTAGATTTTCTGACAACACAAGAAATGACAGATATTATCGGAAACGGTAAAGAAGTTGATTTAGATGGTGCCGTATTCTTAGGCTTAACATCTTCGGTTGATTCTAAGATTTGGTTAAACAAAGAATATCCATTAAAGATGGCAACAACACTCAATCATGAGTTAATGCATGCATGTATTGCCACATACCAATTATCAAAGAGTTTTGATACAAATAAGAAGTGTTATTCAGAAGAGGATATTTGTAATTTTACAGAGGTCCTTGGGGATGAATATGCTAGATTGTTAAGAGAACTTAAAGAACATGTGAAGGAGTATAAGAATGCCATTCAAGAAGATAAAAAGCGATAGTAACGTAGAACAAAATGTTATTACACAACCAGAAGATGTTGTTAATAAAGAAGTTGTTAATGAAGAACAGCCAATGATTGTTCGATATATTACGACAAACACATTCCCAGAACTTTCAGAAGATTATTTAAAGACAGTTCAGAAGTTTATTGAACAAAAAGGCAGAAGATATTTTGGCTCACCAGGCAGTGGTTTATTTAACCAGTTAATCGACCCTAAATACAAAGAAATGGGCATCAACCGAAAGGCTGTCGAGGCTGGTGCAAAAGGCGAGCAATCTACATCAGAAGTTTTACGTAAATGGATTGATGATAAGCCTAATGTTGTTTTAGTAGACTCTATTCACTTAAAATTAGATGACGAAGAAGAGGAAGAAACAGGAGTTGATGAAGAAGAAGGCTCTGTTAACCGACTTGGAGACACAGACCACTTACTTATTATCGGTGATACGGTTATCATTATTGATAGCAAAAACTGGAAAGAAAAAGCGTCATACAGTGTTGGTGAAGGCGGGGCAATCCTAAGAAGTAAAAATGAGTTCAGTGGTAGCCACCCTAATATTGTTAAATCTAAGTTCTTATGGAAGAGGTACTATGAGGGTATTGATGTAAGTGTGCAGGCGTTCATCTGTATTGCAAACCCTAACTCATTTATCATGCGTGATAATTCTTGGTGGTCACAGGGTTGGAAAAATTTTAAACTCGTAAACCAAGAAACACTCATTTACTTCTTAGACAAACTATGGGAAGAAGAAGGCATGAAGAATATAGACTATATCCATATTGATGTAGTTGCAAAAGCAGTAAAGGGAATTCAAGAACCATACAATAAGTACAAAGCACAGTTTCCTACTTTCTATAGAATCATCAACAAATGATATAATAAGTATAGAAAGGAGATAGGAAATGAGCAAACTATTCCATATTAACCACAAAGGTCAAATCAACGAATGTCATGCGAAGAACGGCAAATGCCCTTATAGTGCCTCTGAACATTTTGACAGTATTGAAAAGGCTCAAGAATACATGGAACGCATGATACATCGTGCATCTAAGCAGAACACATCGGTTGAATTAACCAAGCATAATTATTCAGACGATATTTTTAGAGCGAAGAACGTAGACAGAAACTTACCGTTCTATCGTGGCGAGTTAAATCGTATTATCAAGAAAGACTTTGAAAAGTGGTATAAAAACAAGGTCCAAGACATGCAAGCAAAGCATATAGGGCAAATTCCATCTAAGGAAAAGATGCTTGAAGAATTTAAGCAGACAAGTGGTGCATATCGCAAAGCAGAGTCGAGAGTTTTGCAATTAGAAAGCAACATAAATACATTGTTATCTCAAAGAGTGCAGGCTATTGATTTTGCCAACAAATTCGATGAGGACATTGTTGACTATTCATTCAGCAACGCATCTTGTTCGGCATATTTTGTTGTAAATAAAACACGCTTAACAGATGTTAGAGAGTATTTAGAAAACAAGGGCTTCCATATTGATGAACGTAGATTTTTAGAATTTACAAAAGGAGATAACTTCCTAATTCGTTTTAGCGACCATTATCCAAAAGCGTATCTAAAACGTAACGAAGAAAACGGCGAACTCTTTGGGTATACCAACGCTTCTATGTGTATAATGTATCGTGATGAAGAATTGCCTGGCAAGGCGACTAAAAATCTACAACGCTTTTTAGACACTTGTAGATGGTAAAGGAGAAATCATGAAGAAAATTGAAATTCATATTCCGTCTTATAAACGCCCTTATGGTTGTTTGACAGTACACTTACTGAATAAAATCGGTATTTATAAAGATGAGATATATGTCCATGTATGTAATGATGATTTTGAAGGATATAAACAGACTATTGGAGACATTTCAATAGTCTTGCCTTTCCCGTTTCATAAAAAGACAGACCATTTAAACTATATTTTAGAAAATGCTGATTTTAAAAACAAATTAATCTTAACCATTGATGATGATATTAAAAGGTTCTGTAAATTTAATGAGCCAACAGAAGAAAAGCAGTTTGGCAGTATTGACAATATTACAACAAGAGAAGAATTTATTGACATGCTAGAATATTGTGATGGTGTTGCAGAAGAAAGAGGTCTTATTGCTTGGGGATTAGTTCCGTCAACCAACAAACTCATACTTCTATCTAAGGCGAAACATGGCCCAGCAGATTACTCTAATGTATCAGGAGCGTTGTGTTGCTATCGCTCTAAAGCAGTCAAGTTTAAAACGGACAGTGTGTTAGAAGATATGCAATACTGTTTAGATTGTATAGATAACGGATATAATATCGCATATATTGACAAGTACTGTTATGAAAATATTGTAGGTACAAATAAAGGTGGTTATCAAGATATTCTTGCATGTTCTGAAAGAGGCAAGCAACTTGAAGAACTCCATAGAGATATGGCTAAAAAGCACACATTTATTGAATATAAACCAGCACAAGATGGAAAACCATGGAAGAAACGTTGGTTTACAAAAAAGGTAAATGAATATATGCAAGCAAATGGTATAAAAAAGAAGTTTGTTAAAACAGATGGAACCGATGAAGAGAGGGATAGCGAAAGTGCTTTTAGGCCTTTCTTGATATAATACTAAAGAGAGGTATCATATGAGCGAAAGAGTAGACGAAAAGAAACAAGACGAAGAGGGTAGTGAACTGGGCTTATATGTCTTTTTAGGTATAATCTGCTTTACTATTCTGCCAGCCATACTGATTGGTTATTTACTATTCTTTGTGTTGTTTAGAGTGTTAAAATACAAAAACAAGTTCAATATCCCTGTGATTTTAATACCATCTGTATTAGTATTCTGCTTGTTGTTTTTCTTACTTCCTGACACATTGATAGCCAAGTATATTTTAGCAACAAGTGTCCTTGGTCCTGTAATAGGCATTATCTTATGCTTAACTAAGGCTAGTCAGTTAAAAAGACATCCAGAAGAAAAGATGAAAGCAGGACCATTCCATAATTTTGAATACAGAGAAAACTTTATAGACAAATTAAGAAGAGACAGACTCAAAAAAGATTTAGAAAACGGTGAGTTAAATTCAGCAGAGGCAGTTCCTTTAGGAACACTAATTGAAGATGTGGAACTAGAGCATGGTGAAACATATAGTGGTATTGAACCAGTGTATATGTACTATAAAGACGCTTTTAAGGGAACAGTTATCGAGGGTGTGCCTGGTTCTGGTAAAACTATTACAATGCTACAAATGATAGAGAATACCGCACAGGCTGGGTACCCAATGATTATCTTAGACTTTAAGAAAGGCATTAACTTAGCCTACCATGCTTCTCGTTGTGCGAAGAAATATAATAGAAAGTTTTTGCATTTTGTTAATGGCAAGAGTGTGGGGCCATTAGCACAGTATCAAGCATCTTATGACCCACTTGCTACAAAAGAAGGGCAAACAGACTTAGTGCTTGGTATGAGAACGTGGGATGCTGCCTCAGAAGTTTATAAAAACAGACAGATTAGTTTACTTCAAACAATCTTCTTCCTAATCAATAGTTTAGACGAAAAAGACATGCCGAATTTCCCATGGCATGAAGGTGGTATTTCACAATTTGTGGCAGCCTTACAAATACCGATACTATTCGATATGATACAAGCATACGCAAGAAAGATTGACCCGGCTAATCCTAATAGAGAGATGGAATTGAAGTTAAACAGTTTAAAAGAAGTATATAATGACTTAATCGCTCCTAAGAGTTTATTAAAAGAACAGTTAGACGGCTTATCAGTAACAATGAAGAACTTAACTATGAGTTCTTATAGTAGTAGTTTGTATAGAGGCTCCCACGGAGATAACCATATTGACTTATCTAAGATTTGTATGGACGAAGATGCTCCTATTGTGCTGTTCCAGTTCTCACCTAATGCAGAGCCAGAATTTGCTAAGTATATGGGCAGTATCATTGTTTCAGATATTAAGAGAGCATTCGGTTATAAGGAATCACTCGACAACAAACTGCCTTGTGGTATCTTTATGGATGAGTTCCAGACAGTTGACATTGACTTGATTGCAGATATTGTCGCCAAAGTTCGTTCAGCCTGCGGTTTCCCTGTTCTATCAGTACAGTCTATCTTGCAGTTGGCTGCCAATACAGACTCTAACGCAGGGTACAAGATAGATGCGTTTATGAACGTTATTAACAACTTCTTAATTCATAACGGTGCAACAGACGATGAGGCAGAGCGTTTTAGTAAGATTTTAGGTAAAACTTCTAAGATTTCTTATAAAGTTACAGAGGGTGAGCGTAAAGGTCTATTCTCTAAAGGTAAAGAAATGATTAACAAGTCAGAGGTGTTAGAGTACAGAGTTTTACCGAACAAGTTTCAACGCCTGGCTGCCCCTACTGCATCTAATGGGTACAGAGCAGAATGTTATTTAATTCAAAAATCAACCAATGAACATCAATTTGCCAATCTTGGGTTTGGTGTTGCACGCAAAATTCTCTTAACGCCTAATAAAGAGGTCCTACAAGACGTACCGGAAGAGTTTAAGAGGTTTGATAAGACAAATATCGTGCCAGAGCAGAAACACGTTGTAAAGCCTACTCCGGCAGTTCGTGAAAGTGATAATAACTTTAAAATAGAACACTTTGAAGAGGCGAACAACCAACTAACCAAGCAACAGTATCAAACACAGGCACAGATTAGAAGAGAACACAAGAGAGAAGAACTTGAAAAACCAAAAGTTGAAACATCTTTTGACAAGTTCCATAATAACAAGAGTAAATTCAGAAAGAAGGTGTCCAAATAATGGGTTTTAAAAAGAAAACATCTATAGAAGAGATTAGTGAACCTAGACAGATTAATCTCTTGAATGAAGTAGAAGAAGAAAAGGAATTTATCCTAAAAGGGCATAAAAAGGTTGTTCCTATTGGGGGTAGAAAAGCAAAAGTAAAAGATAAAGACCTAGATGTGCGTAGAAACAAGTTGTTCGGCGTATATATCCTAAGAGCATTTATTTTATTAATGGTTTTAAGTTTATTTGGTATTGCAATTAAAAACGCCTTCTTCCCAGAAAATGTTTATACAAAACAAGATATTCAGAATATGATTGTTCAACATAGCGATAATAAGGGGTTCCCAATTGAGCGTGGTAGAGCATATGCACAAGAATATCTTTACAACTATCTCAATAACACAGATTCGAGTGCTTCTAAACAAATGATGAATGTGCTGAATGGTTCAGATGTTGGGCAATTTAACGGTAAACAACTTACAGATGAAAAAACAAAACAGGTGCCCGCTGGTCAGCCTATCTTATTTAGAGAGAAAATAATTAACGATTATAGTGCGGCCTATGACTTTAGTGTGTATATGACAGATAAAGATGGGAATACAGAAACAGAAAAGTCAGAACTAACAGGTACTTGGAAGAGTTTTGAGTTAAATGTTTATTATGACAAAACAACACAAAAGGTTACACTTGTTGGAACACCATCAATTATTCCTACATATGCGATTGCAAACGCAAGTTCTTTACCTAGAGAAGGAGTTATCGGAAACGGTGATACTAACACATCTATCGCACCAAAGATGGAACCAACAATCATGGGATTCATCAAAGCATTCTCTAAGGTGACACAAGATAGCCATGCCGAAATCGACCAGTATATACCATCCAACGCACCTGTTGATTTAATTGCAGGATTTGGTGGTAGTGTTTCTATCGAGAATAATAATGCCGTGTCTTATAAGATTTACAACACAGACACACAGGGTGAGTACAAAGTAGATGCAAACATCACTTGGAAAGACACAGACGGTGTATCGTTCACAGGCAGATACATCATCACAATCAAAGCAACAACAGATGGTAAGTTCTTAGTAACAAAGTTTGCTCCTTACCTATTTGTGAAAGGATAAAATCATGCTAGAACAGTACAGAGAGATACGAGATAAACAGTTTACAAAAATTGACAAAAAGTTCGCAAAGAGTGGCAAAACACTGAAAGATATAAAACCCAAAGATTACATCGTAACGACTCGTAGCAAGGATGGGGAGTTTGAGGTTACCGTATCATTGACTAGACAAGTTAAGTTAATTCGTTGGTTAAGTAAGCAGAACGGTACTTGCTACTGCGTAGATATTGATAAAGACAATGAATTAAACGAGATGTTTGCAACAAAATATCAAGACATCTACACAAAGTTGTTGGACAACGCTTTTAAGAAAATAAATACTAACTTAAGCACCCTTTTGGTGTAAAAAGTTGTATAATATAAGTATAAGGGTATACGAGAGGAGAAAATAAGTATGCGACAAATGATTGAGAATTTCGGAGCGTTTAACACTCCAACAAAAGGCGAAGTAATTGTAGAGTTCGCCTCAGCAGTTCCTACAGTGACAGAGAAAGGTAAATCTTATTTAATTGAAATGAAGCCTTCTCACTTACAGTACGGAATTTCTGGTTATGTACCAGCAGAATCAGAGTTAGGGAAGGTATTCAAGAAAGCATCTGAGGACCAAGTAATCATTCTTGCTAGATTTGAAAAAGCACGTAAAAAGGGTATTGACATTAATATCCCTATTGCAGACCTAACAAAAGATATGCGTACGGCAAAAGACTCTATCACAAAGGGTTTCACAGGTGTTTACAACGAAAACACAGGCAAGTGGGTTATGATGGGTGGTGCTTTCTCACCAGAAAACGACACTCCTGAAATGCTTGAATGTGTGAACAGAGTAACAGAAGGAAAGATTGATGTTGATAGTTTCTTTGAAGAGACGAAAGCACAGACAATTAAGCCATTTAGTTTCGACAAATCACAGGTTCTTTTAACACTTTATTACAGTGTGGTTGATTATGGCTTAAAGAATGGTTTTGAATTATCAGAAGAGCAGTATAGAACAGTAGCGACAAAGATGTTAAAACTTTGCGATGAAATTCAAAAGGTGATTTTAGGTTCAGACCAAGTTGATTACAGAGATTACTCTCATGTAAGAGCAAGATACCTTGTGTTCAGTTACGCAGAAAAGATTGAGCCATTAACAGCAGATGTGTTAAACAACATTAACGGTTGGTTATCACGTTGCCTAGCGAAATCAAAAGAGATTATTGAATGGAGTATGGCTGCTTAAGGCAGCCTTTTCTTTGTGCCTTAAAACCGTTTTATACCCCCGGCCGTGCGACTTTTTAGACCTATTTTAGACCTAAAACCAACGGGCTGATAAGTTATACAGATTCAAGTGAAAGAGTGTTTAAAACCGTTCCGGTAGACAAATATTTTTTTTCATAAAAAGAGTTGACAACATATTATAATCATGCTAAACTAAGAGCATGCAAAAGAAGAAACCACTGAATGTCTTATATGAAGGCATGAACTATTACAAAAAGAAAATGATTCTGATTTACCCAGACAGAATACGGGTGACAGTAATGCGTGATATAGTTAAAAAGCACGTATTAGTTGTATTCTACTTCAACGAGAAGGCTTATGATAAAAAGTCTTATAAACAAGATATGTTTACTATTAGTAAAATTAAATCAGATTTATTTAAGAAAGGGTTATCTTGGTAAGAAACATGAAGAACACAAATATGAAGATTACATCACTTGATAAGTTTAAGGCATCCAGAGAAAGACAAGCACGAGGCGGTATCGGTAACAGTATCCACGGAGATATTCGATATAACCGCCGAAAAAACAAGATAAATACCAGAAAAGAACTTAAGGAGTGGCTTTAATAGTATGGAAACAAGACAAAATATTAATTTAGAGAAGTATTAACAATAGAAAATTGTTTGCTATATAATAAGAAAGGAGAAACACGATATGTACGAAGAAAGAAATCGTAAAATCAGAGAAACTGGTAAAGCAACTAGAGAAAGACGTGCCAACATGGACTGTCGTGTTATCTCTGTAAAGATTCAAGAAAATAGACTGTCTAAGGCAAAGTTAGAAAAATTAAAGCGTTGTTTCTTAGAGGCGAAGTGGCTCTACAATGCTGTAGTAGCATCTGGAAATTTAACTCTTGAAGATACATCTAGTGTTCAAATCAAAGTTAAAGACACTTTTGAAGTTAGACCAATTAATACATTATCAGTACAAATGAAGCAATCGATTGTTGATAGTGTAAAAACTAATATTTTTAGTATCTCTAAGGCTAAGAAGGCTGGCTTGAAAGTTGGCAGACTCCAATTTAAGAAAGAATGTAATGAGATTAATTTAAAGCAGTTTAGTCACACTTATGATATTAAAAGTAAAAACAAGATTAGAGTCCAGAATATTGGAATCGTAGTTGTAAATGGTTTAGAACAAGTAAACATTGATGAAGTTGAATTTGCAAATGCAAAACTAATTAAAAAGCCATCAGGTTTCTATATTAATCTAACAGTTTATACAAAGAAACAACCAGAAGTTCAAATTGAAAAAGAAATTCTCGGTTTAGACATGGGAATCAAAGACCAACTAACATTCTCTAATGGAGTTAAGGTGAACTTTTATTTGGAAGAAAGTGAACAACTTAAAGGATTGATGAGAAAGTTGTCTCGTCAGACTAAGGGTTCTAACCAGTACAGGCAGACCTTAAACCGAATTAAGAGAATCTTTGAACACCAGAACAATAAGAAAAATGATATAGTCAATAAATTAAATTCAGTTTTAAAAACAAACTACATCATCTGTTTCCAAGATGAATTACTAAATCAATGGAAACAAAAGAAATCTAAACGTAGGTTTAGTTTCGGCAGAAAAGTCCAACATGGAATCTTAGGAAAAGTTAAGGACAAACTAAAGGAAAATTCATCTAACCACATGTTAGAGAGTTCAGTTCCAACGACTCAAACCTGTCCTGAATGTGGATGTCTGACGAAACATAGTTTAGATAAAAGAAAGTACCATTGTAGTCACTGTGGTTTTGAGAACCAAGACAGAGACATTCATTCTGCGAATATGATGGTACTATTGAGCGGGTATGGAACGTATCGCTCGTTAAACACGGATGCTGTTAGCACCGAGAGGATGGTTGGTTTCTTAAACAACCTATCGCATCTTGGTGTGGTAGTTACTACCAGCAGTATGTAAGCCGGCTGCCTAATGGCAGTGGGTAGTTCATAATCGTAGAAAGAACAAGGCGAGTACACGCCGAGAAATTAAGGAGTGGTTCTAGTGAATAGTAACATAAAGCAATCTATCAGTAAGGCAGTTAAAGAAGGAATACCACCATATGTTGTTTATATGGCACTTCAAGAAAGTCCTGAGATTTTAGGGCTTTCAGAAGATGTGGTAATTACAGAAGAAATCATCGAAGTATTGAGAACAGAGTATCAGAGTGTAAAGCCTATTGAGGAATTGTCAGTAGAAGATGTGGAAGTAATAGATAATTTACTAGCAGAAGAAGATAATTCTATTTATCAAGCATGTATTGCATTCTATATTCATACTTTCTTTGAAGAGGACACACAAGAACGAACTAATAATGCATTTTTCTATTTAGTGGAAAAGAATAGATGAGCAATTACGGGCCAAGAAGTTTAGTTACTTGGAACGCTTTTTGCAGTAAATATATTAGTTCGTATGATTTAGAGGGTATTTTAAGAAGGTTGGACTCATGTAAAGAACAATGTCTTGAAAACAATGACTTTGAATTGGCAAGAGATATTGATAAATTAAAAGCAATCGCCTCTAAGATGACAGATGAGTTTAAGAATAGGGAAAGGGTGCAATAATGGGGACAATTAGTGAGTTAAAAAATAAAGTAGATATTGTTGACTTTATCGTTAAAGACGGTGTTGCCCTTAGACATGGCGGAGCCAATATTTATAAAGGCCTCTGCCCTTTTCACCATGAAAAGACACCATCGTTTGTAGTATATAAAGACAACAGTACTTTCCATTGCTTTGGTTGTAAAACACATGGTGATATCATTGATTATGTAGCCAATCGCAACAGTTTAACAAAAATGCAAGCAATTCAGTTCCTTGCAGACCAATACAATTTTGAGTTAGATTTGAAAAATAACAAAGATGACTATGCCAAGCAAAAGAGATTAACAGAGTTACTAACAAAGATAGACGAGTATTTTAAGTACAACTTTTCGTGTCTGCCAGAAGAGCATCCTGCCAAGCAACAAATTATTAAACGCAACTTGCCAATTACAAGTGTTTACGGATATTGTCCTTCTAATGAGCAATTTAACCGTTACTTCAATGCACAAGGCTACACGCAAGAGGAGTTACAAGAAGTTGGTGTAAACACTGAACACGGTTATTGTAGATTTAGTGACAGATTAATATTCACAATCTGTAATATCTTCGGTCAGGCTATTGGTTTTACAGGTAGACAACTTATTGATAATAAAAAAGCAGGTAAGTATATCAACTCTGCCAACGCATTAATTTTCGATAAGTCAAAAGTTTTGTATGGTGTAGAACGTGCTAGGTTTAAAGCAAGAGAAGATAACGCAATATATCTTGTTGAAGGTCAGTTCGATGTAGAGGCAATGCATAATGCTGGTTACACAAACACAGTGGCAGTTAGTGGTTCGGCTTTCTCAAAAGAGCAAGAAAAATTAATTTTAAATATTATCGGCAACGATGGCAAAATTATCCTTATGCTCGACGGTGACCAAGCAGGTAAAAAAGCCATGAATCATATTTTTTGTAAGTTCCCAGAACTTCATAATATGTTGTATATAGCCCTGCTACCTGCGGGAGTAGACCCGTGTGAATTGCTCCAACAAGGTCTGCCACTACCAAAGGTAAAGAGTATTACAAAGACATACTACAATGCTATTAAGAGTAAGTTTTTAGTTGATGATACACCAGAGTCTAAGACAATCTATATTCAAAAAATACAGGAACTGTTTACAAATTATATAGAGGACAAGGTGCTAAAAAATAACTACCTTAAAAAGGCAGCCGAGGATGTCGGTGTACAATATGAAGATTTAAACATTACTAGTAAACGAGACTATAATAAGAAGACAGACGGTTTAAGACCATCTATCAAGAGTAGTTTATTAGCATTAAAAGTCTATTTTGATACACAGAATACGAATGGTATCAAACTTAATCCTAAGGATTACAACGATGTGTATATTCTTAGACTTATTAAGGAATTATATGACAATGAGATGGTTGAAATTGAGGGATTAAACAAAAAGAAAGCAAGAATTATTGACCGTGATGCACTGACTGAACAATCACAAAAAGTGTTAGATAAGATTAATGAGCAAGAGTACGAGGTACTTACAGACAAAATCTTTATTCAGTCGTACTACAGGTCTTTAATAGAGCAAGCAAAAGCAGAAAGTATAAAGGAGAAGTATGAAAATGTTAAACAAAAATGAGAAAGGTCTATCTAAGTTATTAGAAACACTACAACGCTATGAAGAAATCAGAGACAGCATTAGCGTTGCAGTCAAAGAACATGGGTATCAGGAGTATACCAATTCAGATGATGATGAAATTATTATGATTAGCAAGCCGGGGGAGTTAAATCCAGTTGCGTTAGTGGATATGACCAAGCGAACTATCGCAGTCAACAACCACATGGAAAACAGTGATGATTTTGAGTTACTATTAGAAATTTCAAACCTACTAAACGAGTTTGATGAGTTATTAGATGAAGATATTGAGGACGAAGATGAGCCAGAGGCATTTGCAACAGTCAAGACACCTCTTGTATCTGACAAAGTATTAGAAAATATCGCATCATTACCTAAGGACACCGTAATGAGTTTTAGTGAGTTTACAGAGGCAGTATTTCAAGGGCTTACATCACTTGAACAACGATGCGTTCTTGCCACATTTGATTTGTCTGCTGATTTGTACCCAGCGTCTATTTATGAGCAGACAGACGCCAACTTGGTAATTTCAAGTCATGAAGAAAAACCGTTTGATGATGTCAAGTTCAATCATATGCTGGGAATCTGGATTGAGGATAGTGAAAATCAATCAGAAGCACTGAAAGTACACTCTAAACGCCTTATTCACACACCATATACAATTACAGTAAATGAAGATGGTATCGCATGTAGTTATATTGATGATAATTTTGATGAAGATGTTGTCTTAGAAATGTTTGAAAAAATAAAGTAGACTTAATCAGTCTACTTTTTTAATGTCTTAAAATCTTCTTTATCTGTTGGATAGATATTTCTTAAATCTCTGTCCAACTTTTTATCGTTCAGTTTTAGCCCAATGATGTAGTTTTCTGAAATACTTGTTGTAAGAGGTGATGGGAAATAACCCGCTCTTTCGTACAAGTGCCTTGTAGGCGTATACCCACCGTTAAACAGTTCCTTTCGCCTATTTGTTATATATTCATCAGTCATTGTATAACGATAATACTCGATAACTTTGTTAAATTGTTCTTGTGGAGAGTCCTTTGTATGTGTAGCAAAATAACTCTTTAATTCAGGTATATTTTGTTGAGCATTTAGGATTACCTTCATTTGCCCTATACCGACCTCTGGGTCTTTAGGATTAACGATTACAAAACTATCATGGTATAATAGTAAGTCACTTACCTCACTTTTTGTTAGACCGGCCGCAAACAATACATTCTCGCACTGTAATCTTGTTTCAGGACTCTTATTATCATAATACCACACAGTTTTATATGAATGAATTTTTGTATCTCCCAATCTACCACCATCTCCGTATAAGCCTCTATCTTTGTGCATGTAATCATTGTCTAGGAAGTCAAATTTCTTCATTGTTGCAAAACAATCATGCATTTCATTTGCATAATCATTAGCATCCTTTAGACTACTAAAATGAGGTGCATTACAGTACGGGCACGTTTCTTGCGATTTTGCCCTACACTCTCTAACCTCGCCGAGCAGAGGTGAAAAATGATATCTCTTATTCTGTTCAGTCATTGCCGACTCCTTTCTTTTGTTGATATATCAACTATCAGACATCTATACCTAAAATGGCATATTTGTTGTATAATATAATTAGAAAGGTTAAAGAGAATGATATACAATACAAAAGAATTAAGAAGCAATTTGGTTAAGTCTTTGTCAGATGATGTCTCTTCAATGACAAGAAAACCAGTTTTAAAAGTGCTTCTTGTTGGTGATAATCCTGCAAGTGTTTCTTATGTTACAAGTAAACAAAGACTAGCAGAGCAGATTGGTATTGATGCCGAGACAATTAAAATCACAGAAAACATTTCTCAAAAAGATTTAAACGATTATATTGAGATAATTTCAAATCAAGATAATGTTGATGGTGTGCTATTACAACTACCTCTGCCATCACACCTAGATGAGAGTGAAGCATTAAGTCATCTCAATCCACAAAAAGACGTTGATGGATTAACACTTATTCAGCAGGGTAAATTATTCAGTTCAACAGCAGAATACAAACCATGTACACCAAAAGGTATTATGACGATATTATCTGATTTGGGATATCATGATTTGACGGGTCTCAATGTGGTTGTGGTAGGTCGCTCTAAGTTGGTTGGCATGCCAGTTGCAAAGTTGTGTCAAGACAAGAACGCAACTGTTACAATATGTCATAGCAAAACAAAGAATATTAAGAATATTACCAGAAATGCTGATATCCTAATTGTGGCAATTGGTAGAGCGAATACAATAGACAGTTCTTACATCTCTGATAATGTAAAAGTTGTTATTGATGTCGGTATCAATCGTATCAACGGAAAATTATACGGCGATTGTGATACTCTTGATATTGAAGAGAAGCATGGCGATACATGTACGATTACAAGCGTTCCCGGAGGCGTAGGGCCTATGACCGTGGTTTCTTTGATAGAAAATACTATCCAGTCTGCGAGAGGTCTTAAAACATGTACACATTAGCGTTAGATATCTCAACCACAACAACAGGTTATTCACTATGGAATGACAAAGAGTGCATTATTAGTGGCTCTGCCCATAAAAAGGCCAAAAAGGGAGACATATGGATAGACAGAGTTAAATTCATGGCTCAAGAAATCAAAGAAGTTGTCAAGGGCTATCAAGTTGATTATATAGTCGTTGAGGACGCCTTTAGTAGATTAAACGTGAACACCTTAAAGAAGTTATGCCTTGCACAAGGGCTTATTATTGGTGCTCTTTTACAAGGTTCATGTTCACTTGTCATGGTTTACCCGAAAACATGGCAAAGTTATCATGGTATAGCAAATCTAAAACGTGACCAATTAAAAGAGTTTACACCTGAAAATGCACCAAAAATTATTCACAGAGAATTGACAAACAACACAGATGATGAAGCAGACGCCATTCATATAGGGCACTGGTTCGTCAATCAAGATATTTCAGAGATAACAAAGGAGAAAGAATGAAAGAAGTTAAATACATAGCAGATGGTTATGAGTACACTTTTGAAGAAGGTGGCCTCGAGCATACAATCATCGAAATCTACAACGGAAACAACAAAGAACTAAAGCAATATCAATTATCAGACATCTTCGGTGTGGCACCGTCAAGGGTTCGTCTGGTACGCTATGCGTTAAGTCTTGCTGGTCTATTGACAGATGAGTTCGGAGAACCTGTGCCAGCATTTGCCGAATTAGACCAAGAAGTGGATTATGTCTTACATGCAATGTGCGAAGGTGCTAGTATTATTGAAATCGCCAATACACTAAACATCAGTACAACAACTGTAAATCGTATGATAAGTGCGTGGAATATTGTATTAGAATGGCGTGGAGAAAAAGCACCATCTAATAATATTTTAGAAGAGATGGAAGTACATGAGGCAGGTACTGTTGCCGTGCCACGAGGAGAAGAGCAGTTATCACTTACAGAATTATTTGAAGATAATCCTGTGCCAACAGTTGCCTTGAAGAGTGCAAGAGTACACAGACTAAAAGATGGTACATACAGTAAATCATTTACATATAACCCACAAATTGTACAAGCAGAAGTCCAGTTGCATACATACGATGAGTTAAATGATGTTATTAACAACTTTGCGCCAGAAAAACCAAGGCTACATACAGACGGAACATTGACAGAGGTATTTGCACTGTCAGACGTTCAGTTAGGTAAAGCACACGAAACTGGCGGTGGTTCAAAAGAAACAATCGAACGAGTATTGCAGGCCGCATACAAGTTCAAAGAGCGTATCTTACGCACCAAGCCTGTTTCCGTTATCATTACAGACCTAGGAGATGGTATTGAGAACATTAATAACACACCACAGCAGTTATGCACAAATGACCTAGAATTAGGTGAACAAATTAGATGTTTCAGACGACTAATGTTAGAAGTAATTAAGATTATTGCTCCTTACGCACCTAAGGTATATGTCGTTGCTGTACCAAGTAATCATGGGGAGATTAGAAATGGCTCACGTAAGCCAACAGGTACTCCTGAAAATGACTATGGTATCGAAATCAGTTTCCAGTTACAAGATATTTGTGAAAATGCAGAGCAGGAATGCTTACGTAATATCGAGTTCGTTCGTCCTGCAAATAAGCAATTAACAGCAGTTATCGACCTAGAAAACGGTTCGCAGATTGCGTTTAATCACGGACATAAGGCACAAGGTGGTATTCAAGGTCAAGAAGCATGGTGGAAGAACCAGTGCTTTGCTGAAATGCCGGGTAGCCATGCAAATATCATGGTAATGGGCCACTTCCACAATCATCAAGTTATGCAGACAGGTGGCAAGCGTTGGTTAATCAGTTGTGCCGCATCAGAACCAAGTTCAGATTACTTCTCTTCATATAGTGGTAAATCTAGTGTACGAGGCGTTACAACATTCGCAGTAAATGAAAAAGGCGTACCTGTATTTATTGAAGTTCTGTAAAAATATTAATAACATTCCTACATTTTTGATGAATTTGTCTTAGTTATGTGGGAATGTTGTATAATATAAGTGTAGGGGTAAACCCTATCTATAACTAAGGATGCCATAGAAAAGGGCATAGAAGGAGATTATTTTTTATGAGTCAAATTACACTACAAGCAAATCTAGCAGGCGATTTAGAATTAAAGCAGTCACGCAACGGCAACTCTTACTGCCAGTTAGTTCTTGCACAATCTACACGTTACTTAGACGGTGAAGAATGGAAAGAAACAGGAACAAAGTTCTGGAGAGTAATGATTTACGGTAAGCAGGCCGAATACCTATGCAGTTGCGATTTACCTAAGGGTACTAAGTTAGTAATTGTTGGTGACTTAACTGTGGAAGACCGTCCTGAATGGACAGATAATTCAGGTGTTGTACACGAAGCAACAACAGAAGTTTCTATTCGTGCTAAGTCTGTTTCAGTAGAGATTAGCAACTGGTATGATATTAGAATTGCAAAGCATGCAAGTAATAATGCATCAGCACCTGTTGCAAAGCCTACAGCACCTGTACGCTCAACAGCGCCTAAGAAGGCAACACGTGCAACAGCACCTGCACCAGCAGTAGCAGAGGAAGAAGACATCTTCGGTGCATTAGATGATGACGCATCAAACTCTGACGAAGCAGTAGACTTGTGGGGTTAAAAGAGAGAGGCTTATATAGCCTCTTTTTTGATATATCCGATAGAAAGAGAGGATATAATTTATGCCTAGAGTAAAAGCATTAAATAGAAACGGCAATATTACATGGTGCACGGCGAAAAATCCCGGAACCGGAACATGTAACCACGTATTTCATAAAATAGAGAACATGAGCGATGAGGAGTTCCAACAACAAGTAGATAGATACAACGAAAAGATGAATAGGCTACTATACAGTAACAATATTGGGGATAGAGTCGTGTGTGCAGGACAAGGATATGGATTAGATGTTTTAGAAAAAGACCCTGATTATCATGTAAGAAGAGAAGTGGCTCAACAAGGACACAACCCGGCACTCTTTGCAATAGACTATGATTACTTTACGAGAAGTGTTGCACAAGATTATATAGACAAAGAAAAAGACGAGAAACTTAAAAAGAAATATCAAGAACAATTAGACTCATATATTCATGGAACAACGGCTCAAAAATTAGCGTGTGTTAATGCTGGAATAGGCATTGACGAACTTGTTAAAGACGAGAATGAGACCATCAGAAGAGAGGTTGCTAGTAAAGGATATAAGACAGACATTCTTGTAAACGACACTTCACCTATCGTTAGAAGTATGGTTGCATTAAGAAAGGAATATCATGATATTTTGTCTCATGATGAAGATGCGACCGTAAGGTCGTCAGTCGCCTCTTGCTGTAACAAAGAAATACTTAGTGAATTAGCAACAGATAGCAGTTCAATAGTGAGGCAAAGAGTTGCTTTTCGTGGTAATTTATTAAGTAAAGAAGAATTTGACAAGTTATTAAACGATGAAAATTTCTATGTTAGAGAATCAGCAAAACTAGCAGATAGGGAATAATATTATAATAAAATACCATATTAAGGGGACTCGCAAGGGTGCCCTTTTATAGTTTTAATAAAAGTGATGTCAAAACTTACAAAAAGCAACCAACGATGCCTAAAAATAGTGCCTCAAGCATCATTTTCTGATATATTTGTTGTATAATATAAGTGAGAGAAAGGAACAACATAATGGCTAAGAAAAGAGAATTAACAAAAGACGACAAAATTAAGAATTACAAAGCATCGGCCATCGAAGCATTAACACCACTTCAACACTTGAGAAAAAGGTTAAACCTAACTTTCGGAGATGAACGTGGTTGCGAAGAATACCCATTTTCATCACAGAAAAATGTGGCGATTCGTGAAATTTGGGACAACGCATTAGGTGAAGTGGCGATTGGTGTAGCAACACATCTAAAAGTTGTATTTTACAACGACGGAGTAGTTAAGATTGAAGATAACGGCCGCGGTATTCCAACAGATATGTCAACAGACGCTTATGGAAACAAAGTGTCTGGTATCTTTAAGGCATTAGGACTATTGCAGTCTGGTTCAGCATTAAAAGGCGTTCAAAAGGGCAAATTTACAACATCACAAAACGGTGTCGGTGGTTCAAGTACAAACGGTACATCAGAGTGGTTCAAGGTAAGAGTTTTTAAAAATGGCAAGATTTATGCTTTAGACTTTTTAGACTATGTGCCAGGTTTGTTTGACGACAAGGGTGTATTTAAACCAGCAAAAGACAATTCAGAAATTTTTACCCTCAAGGACAATCGTTCTAAAGAAGAGAAGGAACTATTCCCACACGGCTCATCTATCGAGTTTAAACTATGCGATAATTGGTTTATTGTGCCATACCAATTTGACAAAGAAGATATTATCGCACGTATTAGAGGTGCGGCGTATTTATATCCTAACACAACAATGGAAGTACTAGACGAACAGGAAGATGGTTCGTTCAATCGCTTAGTCTTTCAGTCATCAGACGGTATTAAAGAGTTGGTAGATATCCAAGTAGGCAACAACATCACTGATATTGTGGCTATTAGTGGTGCAACAGCATTTAGGGAAAGAGGTCAAGGAAAGCCTAATCCAAACATTCCTAAAGGTGCTACAGGACCAGCATTACTAGAACTTATTAACAAAGAATACAGTGATGAAGATATGTTAAACGATGAACGAGAACTATACTACGACCTAGCGTTTAACTATAATAGTGGCTATGATTACATCTTAGATACATATTGTAATGATATTCGTACAACACTTGGTGGTGTGCATGCACAAGCATTTGAAAAGGCATTAACAGACGCTTTAAACGAAAAATTCCGTTCAATGAAAAATGGACTTAGCAAAAACGATGGAGATGTAATTCCACGAGATGTTCAAGAAGGTCTTACGGCAGTTCTAACGATTAAGACAAATGTGCCTCGTTTCGTTGGTCAGGAAAAGCAACTACTTGGTGGTAAAGAACTTCAAAAAGCATTATATGAAGATATTTTAGCAAAACTAAGAGAATGGTTGAATCGTCCTGCAAACAGAGATAATGTTGAAATAATGGCGAAAAAGGTCATTACGGCGATGAAGAACCGCACTCGTATTCAAGAGCAACAAGAACTAAATAGAGAGAAGAGCAAGGTAACACGTAGCAGTATTATGCCTGTTAAACTTGTCGATTGTGAGATTACACATAGTCCGATTAGTGAGTTGTATCTTGGCGAGGGACTTTCTGCCCTTAGTGGTCTAAAGGCAGCCAGAGATTCACGTTATCAGGCAATCTATCCTCTAAAGGGTAAGATTATCAATGTATTAAAAGCAAGCCCTAAGGCCGCTATGCAAAATGCAGAAACACAGGATATTATTCGTTGTATAGGTGCTGGGTTCGGCGACTCCTTTAATATCGAAGATATGCGTTATCACAATATCGTTATGGCAACTGACTCTGACGTAGATGGAGCAGCCATTGCGAACTTGCTGATTACATGGTTCTGGGTATTTATGCCACAAGTTATCTTAGAAGGAAGACTGTTCCGTATGCTTACACCTCTGTACGCTATTACAGTATCAAAAGACGAAGTGTACTATTGTGTAAACGCAAAAGAAAAAGAAGAAGTTGAAGCAAAACTTGCAAGAGAAAACAAGACAATTAAACATATCAACCGCTTTAAGGGTCTTGGTGAAACAAAAGAAGATATCTTATTTGAAACGGGTATGAATCCAACAACAAGACGTATCGTTCAGATTAAGGTTGATGATGTAGATAAGGCAAGAGAAATGATTGAACTGATTTCTGGAGATAGTGCTGACGCCCGCAAACAGTGGATTATGGCAAGCCCTTATAAACCAGAGATTGTAGAATATGAAGAGGAGGTCTAATATATGGCAAAAAAGAAACATGTTGATTTTGATATAGACAAACTACTAGAAAATGCCAGAGAACCTATTGAATGTGAGTTAGTAGATATTATGAACGAGTGGGGCTTAGAGTATGCATACGCTACTCTATTAGACCGTGCCTTAGTATTTAACTACGACTTTGTAAAGCCTGTACAACTAAGAAGTATTTGGGGTATGTACAAGTTAGGGCTAAGACCTGAAAAGGGTAACATAAAAGAAGGTACTGTTCAGTCATCTATCATGGGTGACTATCACCCACATGGAGAAGAGTCGATTAACGGAGTTCTTGATGGTTGGGCACAAGCATATAACTCACGAGTTCCTCTATGTAAGTTTACAGGTCAGCCAGGCAAGTTCACAGGAGACGAAGCATCGGCTGCCCGTTATCTTGAAATCGGTATGAACAAAGCATGCTATGAACTTGTTAGAGACACACAACAGCACGGTTGCACATGGACTATGAATGAACAGGGGGACAAGGTTATGCCTATGTTCTTACCTGCTCGTTTCCCATTAGGAATCATTAACGGTATTCAAGGTATTGCCACAGGCTTCTCTTGTACGATACCACCACACAATCCTGACGAGGTCATGAACGCATGTATTGCATACTTACAAGGCAAACTAAATAGCCCTACAAAAATAACTAAGTATATCAAAGGACCTGACTTTCCTACAGGAGCAACTGTTATTGGTCAAGACGGTATTACAGATTATCTGCAAACAGGCAAGGGTAAATTCCTTATTCTCGGTAAATACAATGTAAAGGAAACATCTCATGGTAGAGCAGAAATCACTTTTACAGAATTGCCTTATGATGTTTCAGTAGAACAGGTAATGACTGATATTATTGCCAAGAAAGAGGCGGGGTTATTTGCAGAGATTTCGGAAATCAAAGACCTATCTGACTCAAAGTACCAAACGGATAAGAGCGAGGTAAGATTAAAGATTTTTGTTAAGGCTGGAGCAAATATTCCTAGGTTAATTGACAATCTTTATAAATATACACGTTGCCAAGTTTCATATAATGTTAATACTACAATCATTGACAACTTTGTTCCAAAGACAGGTATTTCAATGTATGAAATGATTGAGGGCTTTATCAACATGCGTAAAGATGTTATAAAGTTACGCTCTGAATACAGATTAAAGCAAATTGACAAAGACCTGTATACATTAGATGGTTTAGTTAAGGTCTTGGTTGATATTGATAAAGCAATTAGCATTATCAGAAACGCCGATAACTCTGATGAGGCTTGTGTTAAATTGATGAAAACATTTAAGATTGAAGAAGGACAAGCAAATCAAATTCTTGCAATGCCTTTACGCCAATTGACAAGAGCAGACACAGCAGAGGCAGAGCGTAAGCAAAACGAACTTGTAGCAGAAAAGCAAAGCATTATTGCCATGATGGGTAATCCTGAAGCAATCAATAATGTAATTATTACAGAGTTGAAAGAAACATGCAAAATTATTTCATCACCTAGACGTACAGAGATTGTTGGTATGTCATTAGAGGATTTAAAGCAACAACAAAAAGACCTAGAAAAACAACGCAGATTACTTGCAAAGGGTGTTGAATGCTTTATAAATATTCAAGATGGCCAGATTAGTAAGTCGATTGAAGAAGTAGAAAACTCTCAATTCAAAGTATTGTCAGATGGTAACATCTTTGCTATCAATAAAGATGGCTCATGCAAGCAATTAGACGTTGAGAATATTCCTCTTGATTTACCACAAAGCATTTCTACATTTACAAATGGTAATGAAGATATTGCTGGTATTACAGTCGATACAAACTATGAGACACTTGTTGTTTCTAGTGATGGCAACCTAAATATCTTCAAGAACAGGTTTAAAGATGGCGCATTCTGTAAGTTGGATAACCAAGAACTTGTATTTGCTAGACCTATTACAGAAGATGATAGACAGAACAAGTCGCTTATTATGATTAGCAAACATGGTGAAATCTTTAAGATGGATTTAGATAAACTAAAATCAGTTAATATGGGAGCCGGTCTAATTAACGGTACCAAGATGTCTGATGTTCTTTATGTTAATCTCGTTTCTCATGATGATGTTATCAGGACAGAATCAAATAACGAAGTAAAATATACACCAGTCGAAGACTGCCCATCTAAGGGACGAGGAGCAGGTGGTTACGTTCTTCATAGATTAAAGAGTGGAGATGAAATCATATCATGCTCAACAGTGCCATTATCAGACGAGATTATTTTAACTGATAGAGGAAGAAGTGGTATCAAAAAGCGATAAAAAGCGGGATATATTCCCGCTTTTTTGATATATTCCATATGAAATACTACATTACCAACGAAAAAACAATCAAGCGTGTTCCTGTAGCCTCTAACAATATAGGTGCTTTTCAAAATATATTTTTTGATACTTTTGGAGAAGCAAAAAACTATCTTGAAAAAATATATCCTACAGATTTAGCAACATCTGTTAAATACTGTACTCCTAATATTGAGGTTATCGAGGACTACGAGAAAGAACTAGATTTTGTCAAACACAGGTACGAGCCACTATTTGATGAGTATAAAGAGTATGACCTTGATATCTTTGGTTTTAAAGACACAAAAGAGTGGGAAGAAAGAAAAGCAGTAGCAAAGGAATATTTCCATAAAGAAGGACAATACATATTTTACTTCCTAGACTACAAAGACAAGCAAAATAAGAACAGACTAATTTTCAATAAGAACAACTGTTTACTGCCAACATATGTAGGTTTTCATGGTGCGTTGACCAGAGATGTTGCAAGAGATGATGAGTTAAATGGTATTAAACAACAAATAAGAGAAATTAAGACACAAGAACTTCAAGAACTAGAAGAAGAATATCATGTTAAACTAAACACACTTGAAGAAGAATATACAAACGCAAAATTAAAATATTTGGCACTACAAGCAAAGTACAGAGAAGATAATAAGCGTAAGAATGATTTAAAGAACACGATTATTGACTACACATGCAAGCATAGTGAATTAGAAGAAAAGATTATCATTAATAAATTATGGTTATATGCAACAGCAGAGGGTAGCGGTATTATCATTACAGATTTAAAAGACCTTAATATAGATGATATAAAATATAGTGATAGGAACGGGTACAACATCTATGTAATTAAGAATAATGAGGTGTTTAAAGTTAAGTATGTTGGCAATTCATATAATAGAATTGGTATTCTGGACGAAGAAAACAAAATCGTTAGACAAGACGCAAAAATACTAATTGATACTTATGCAGATGGTGATAGTTTGCCCTATCTTGACAGAACAAAAGACTTTGTTGACAAAGATGAATTGTTTTTAGCCAAAGAAACAAAATTAAACGATAAACTTGACAACTTTTATGGTAAAAATGTTTTACGTTAAAACCGTTTTATACCCCCGGCCGTGCGACTTTTTAGACCTATTTTAGACCTAAAACCAACGGGCTGATACATTGTTCAGATTTAAACAAAATCACGTTTAAAACCGTTTCTACACAACCACAACAAGAAGGAGTTTTTATGAAAACAATCGAAGATTTAATGGACTACCTTACAGACAGAAATGTTAAGTTCATCTATAAGGTATTCAAGGACGGAACAGTAAACTTAGTAACACATGAATACTGTTTAATTAGAGATAACCTAAAATATGATATTTTAAAAGTTGATAACCAAAAATTAATTCTAAGTACAATTAACCAGCAAAAAGCGTATAATTGTTTTTCTGAATTATTTTAGAAAGGAGTATGTCTATGAGGCAGATTCGAGTAAAAAATGCAACCAAACTATTTACAGATGAAATGTTAATCTATGCTATTTCTGACATCTCATTTAATAAGCCTGTCAGAATTAAGGCAATCGTATTTGGACTTATCTTGTCTTGTATATGGGCATTACCACTTATTCTGATTTTTAAGAGTTTTACACCACCAATGCTTACCCTATACATTGTGCCTGTTGTTGGTGGCACAATGCTATTATCAGGCCCATATTTCGGTGGTAAGACTTTTACCTCATGGGCTAAGTGTTTAATTCGCTACTTGTTTAGTGCAAGACGTTACTACGATGGAGTAGGACGTAAAGAACTAACAAAAACAAAAGTTAATCATGTATATGTTGTATCAAGAGAAAAAGATTTTAAAAAGTTAAGAGAAATGATAGAAGAGGAGGCAGTTCATGAGTAGAGATATTTACGGCCTATCTATGTATATAGGTTCTTCTAAGTATCAGCCTAAAATGCCTGTATTCTTTGACACCAATTATGCTGCCTATATTAATAAACCGCCAAATACTGTTATTTCAGGAGCACCTGGTTCCGGTAAAACGTTTTTTGGTTTAATCTTGGCAGCCCAAAATAGCCTAGCAGGAAAAGTCGGTGTTATTCTCGACCCTAAAGGAGACTTTAATCATCTAGCAAAACTATACCAGTATGGAGTTATTAATACTGTAAAACTATGGGATATCTCTGTTAGTACAGATGAGAGAACTGGTAAGCAGGTAATTGATAAAGATACCGTTGGTATGCTAGACCCAACATGCTTTACACCACATCACGACCAGAACGCTCAATTAACATTAGATGTTATCAAAGACTTACTCGGTGCAAAACTAACAGATGCACAGACTAATATGGTTTCTAATATTGTCCGTGACTTATGCCGAGAACATGCTCCAAGTATGAGAAGATTGATAGACAAATTGGAACGTCATGAAAGAGAGGATGTTCGTGCAATCGCAACTAAACTAGACCTATTGTTTGCAAGTCCTATCGCTAAGATTTTAATGCATGATAGACAAACGACAAAAAAGACATTAGATATTAAGGATGGTGTAACAATTATCAACATGTCAGGATTAACATTCCCAACAACTGGCAAACCACTTGATGAATGTACATCAGAAGAAAAAATCTCGCTGGTTATTGTTTCACTATTAAACAGAATGATAAGAGATATCATGTTCAGTATGCCAGTCAATATTCCTAAATTCTTAATGATAGATGAGGCGTGGTCGGTTGTATCACTACCATCAAGCAGAAATATGATTAAAGAAGTGCTATTAAAAGGACGTTCTAAAAATATGGCGTGCATACTACTGTCACAAGCAACAGGGCATTTTGACTTCCAAGATGGAACAGACTTGGATGCAGGCATTCAAATTCGCTTTGCTTTTAGAAGTGATGATACAAAAGATAACATACTAACATGTCAAAAGATGGGTATTAGAGAGTATCAGCAATGGGCTGGTATCATCAATACACTATCAACCGGCGAGTGTTTAATGTGTGATGTTCTCGGCAGACATGGAGTAATTCAAATTCGAGCAGATGAAGAGTGGACAGAAATCTTTAAGACAACTCCAGAACTCGTTAGTACAAATTAATTGATATATAGTATATACAGAGCAAAGAAACAGGTGAAATACACTAGCCTGTTTCTTCCTTCATAACCTGTTTGGTGTATAATATAAGTGTAAAGGAGTAGTAAATATATGAGTAAGTCAAAAATGATTTTTGTAGGACAAGCAGAATTGTATAATGTTTTTAGTCAGTATAGCCCAGACCTACTAGACTTTCAAAAACCATATACAAGCATAAAACAAGTAGACGAAGATATTAATAATGACACCTTCGATATAGACACATGCTGTATTGTTGTTTCATCTTCATTATTTCATACAGAACAAGACGATTTTGTAGATTTTATCGCAAGAATTAGTGATGCGGCGGTTATGAATATCTTATTGATTGGCGAAGACAGAGACTACAAAGATGAAATGGAGTATAGAATCAAGGACCGTCAGAAGTTGAACAGTACTGTTGGTATGCCTTTCTATTTTGTTGATTATGGACAAAGCATGATTGACGATATTGAAGCCTCATTACGTGACTTTGCAAACAATAGTATGGTTGATGATGGTGTAAAAGAGAATATCTATAACGCTATTGAAAACTTTAACACTATCAATGATGAAGAAGAGGCAGATACCGACACGGAGTACTATCCAGAGGACGACACCGTAAATACCAACACAGAAGAAGTACAGGAAAGAGGCAATGCGAAGATTATTACGATTACATCATCAAAGGGTGGTGTAGGGAAGTCAACAAACACGCTACTAATTGCCTCAAGTTTCAGAAAATTTTATCCTGACAAAAAGGTATGTATTGTTGATTTAGATATTACAGGAGGACAACAATATTTCTTGAATAATGCTCCTAGAGATGCAAAGACCGTACTTAATATTCTTGAGGAAGATAATGTAACGGAGCGTGCTGTATTAAATACCATCTGGCATTCTCCATCAACAGGGATTGATTTCTTGTTTGCACCTAAGAGCGCCAAGAATATTGACTATCTTACACCGAAGTTATATAAAGATATTTTGATTGTCCTAAGTAACCACTATGACATTATATTAATCGACACAAACGCAGGAAACGTTAGTGATATTACAGAACAGGTAACATATCCTATGGCTGATGACTTTGTTGTGGTAACAGAACCAACAACAACAAGCCTTGCTATATGTGCCGGACTAATCTCACAAGAGTTGTCGAAGTATAACGGTAGACCACTTGTAATTGTCAATCGTGTATACAGTATTTCAGATAAGAGTGCCATGCTTATGGAGAAGGCATACAAAGAAGAGTCTATCGCAGGTATTATTCCATTACGTTCAGATGTAATCTTAACACCTTATGAAGAAGGAAGACTGTATGATGTGTTAGATGATAAGTCTTTTGCAGAGGCATATAAAGCAATCGTAGATAAATTAATGGGAGAGAATAATGGTTAATTATATACTATTGTTTTCTCTTACACTTTTATCGTCTACAATGGGTAACGTTAAAAATATCTTACTGATTAAGGGCAACAAAACAACACAGTATATTATTACATGTATAGACGCTTTGATATACGCTTTCTTATTAAAGTCAATCACATCTGACAATACAATATATGCTGTCCTAGCGTTTGTGTGTGGTAAGGGCCTCTCTATCACGCTTACAGATACTATTATGTCTAAAATCAGCAAGACAGTTTATCTAGCACATTTATACGAAAAAAAAGCAGAAACAGAGAAGATAATAGACTATCTAACTGTTAAAAATATTTCATTTACGATTTTTGAAGGTGACTATGTGAACGGTACACGATACATGCTCACAATGCACTTGAACAAACAACAAGTAAATGATTTAAAACACTACCTTAATGAAGATTTAAAGATTCAGAATATCACAATGGATATTTCAGAAGTTAAGGTGACTGGACACATAGAGGACAAGGTTTAAAGATAATGAGAAAAGATTGGAAAAATAGACCGTATATTTTTAGCGGTGACGACACATTTTATGAGTTTGACGGAAATGTGGAAGTTTACAAAACATGGAGCGACATAACGGTTGCTTCACCAAACAGAATTTTGGAAATTAGAAATACTTACGATTTTGAAGTTCAACAACAGATATTCCACTTCCTGTGGTTATTACAAACGAGCAATAATGGTTTAGTACACTATTCAGATAAAAAACAAAAAGAGCGTGTTGAAAAGGCAATTCAAAAAGGTATTGGCAAATACAACAAAGTCAATCAGTACAAGGTTGGTATGATTGTTCTTGTTGACGATATTTATATGATGGGTGAAACACAAGAATATTTTTTACCAAAAGCACAAATAACACTGATTGAGCAATTAACAAAAGATGCTATCGTTCTTATTGATAAAGAATATAGACATCATAATTTGGATAAAATTGATTTATCAAAAGCGAGTGAAGTGAAGATTGTTGATAAGCACGATATGCCACAATGCTTAAAACGAAAGATAAATGACTATCGACCAATTTATATTTTAGGTGGAAGAGATTTGTTCAGATGTGCGTACCAATATGTTACAGATTTGTATATTACATACACAGACGTTATTCATCAACCAACATTAGAAAGTCACTTTTTCACAAAGATTAATTTAAACTTATTTAATATGGAAAGTACGCATTCTATTAGAACTGAACATGGTTTGTTGCAACCAACACATTTTACATTGAAAAATGGCATGCAACCACGATGGAAAGAAAACTCGTTTGATTACAGATACAACTAACTTACTACAGGTAAGTTAGTTTTTTGATATATAAATAGATAAAAGGAGTATAGGCATGAAAAATAAAAAAGACTTTGAGATTCCTGCTGTAGGAATCATTGACAATATCGTTGTAACTAAAGACGAAACATGGGCATACTACATTATCGCAGAACACCCTTACCTGTTTTTAGATTTACAAGGTAGAAGTGATTTTTTCACACAGACCATTTCTTCCTTAGGTGAACTAGCGAAAAGTGGTAACAAACCTGTTGACTGTCATCTATTAATTTCAAATCAAGAGATTAACCCAGAACCATGGGGGAACAATATCATCAATACATTTTATAACATTAATCAAGATGGTACGGCAAGACGTAGATTCCAAGACTATATCAGCAAGCAGGTTGCAGAATTAGAGAACGAAGGTTACTTTCAACGTAAAATATTACTTGGTGTCAAACTCACAAACCGACTTTCAATGGAAGATGCTATTAAGAACCCGTTAGAGTTTGGCTTTAAGGATTTGCTGACATCAATTTACAGTGCGATTAAAAAGGCCCTATTCTTTAAAGAGATTGAGATTTCTGCACAAGAGGTTAGTACAATCAAGCAGATTGAAGAGGCAACATACTCGCAACTAACTGGTGGTATATTGGCAGCCAAAAGACCATCATCGGAAGAACTGTTATTAGCAATTAAACGAAGATTATATCCATCAATGCCTACACCATACCTAGAAACAGACTACCAAAATAGACTGGGTTATTATGACATAGTGTATGAAACAGGAGCAGAAATCGAAGAAACACCACGATATGTTAAAATCACACAAAACCACAGCGGTGTCGATTTTACGGGCTACAGGGCAACTTTAAGTTTTAGTAAGTTTCCGAAAGAATTGGTATTCCCATCAGCAATGCCACCATTTTACAATCGTGATGTAATCTTACCATTTACAGCCAACGCTAGATTTCAGTTAATACCTACATTGAAAATGAAGCAGAGGCTAGAGAAGAGTGAGAAGAACTTAAAAGACGAAGTTGAGAACCTCAGTTCGTCTAAACAAAGGGTTTCTACTGCCATTGTTAAGAAAGAGCAAGAACGTCAGATGGTAGAGCATGACCTAGAAGAAGATAACTTACCATGGTTAATCGGTTCTTATAGATTAACAGTTGAGGCACAGACTCCTGAACAGTTAAAAGAATTTATAGCATTTATTAAACTAGAATATTCCAATAATGAGTTTACACTACGCTGGACAAACGGTGACCAGTTAGACCTGCTATTAGAGGAGTTTCCGGGTGGCAAGTTAAAAGTAAATGATTTCAGCCAGACAACCAATCTAGCACTATTAGGATTATCTGGTTTCAATATAGGTATCGGTGATGTAGGAGACCCAATACCTTCAATAAACGGAAAGGTCGAAAAACTATAATGAAAACAATTAAAAAATTAATCTCAACAGTAGTAGGTCTCGTCATAATCTGTGGTTTTCTCTTAGGTTTCATTCAGTTAAATAACATTCAAAACGCAAGCGACTTTATACATTATGGTAGACTAAAGGGAGCAGAAATAAGCAGATGTGTTAACCAGTCACTTAACGAGGGTAAGATTAAATGCGATATCGGTTTAAAGGCTGGTAGTTATGCAGAAACACAAGAAGATGCAGACTCTATTAACAATGAGTATGGAACACATATTACAGTTCAGAATACAACGGCAAACGATATTAACACGGAGTTAGGCATTGGAGTAACCTCTACATACGAGTCTAGCCTCCAAACGATGTCTGCTACTAAAATGACAAAAGAATCTGCGGAACGCCTATTGGAATCAATCCAAACAGTGGATAAGTATGATGATGTTAAATACAACAGAAAAGACTGGAAGCACTGGTCCGCACAGAATGGCAATACATGTTGGAACACAAGAGAGCAAGCATTGTATAATCAAGGTAAAGATGTTGTTTTACTAGACAAAAATAAAAAAGAAACAACAGATATTAACAAAGCGTGCTATATCAAATCAGGTGTATGGGTTGACCCTTATTCAGGCGAGACATTTACAAAACCAGGCGATTTAGATGTAGACCACACAGTTCCATTAAATGCAGCCGCTAAGATGGGAGCACAATCATGGTCAGCAGAGCAGAAAGAAATTTTTGCCAACGACTTACAATATGTCTTAGTCGTTACAAGTGCTAAGCAGAATAGAGCAAAGGGTGCAAAAACTCCTAGTGAATGGATGCCAGAAAAGAAAGAGGCTCACTGTGATTACGCTAAGATTTACTTAGAAATCGTAAATAAGTATAAAATGAATTTAACACAAGCAGATAAAGACGCCTTGGCAAAGGCATTAAAGACATGTAAGGTATAGGTGAGATAAATGAAAACAATAACACAAGAAGATATTGACGCCTTAAAACTAGAGAACAAGCAGAATATTCTGGCCGGGATAGGTCAACAAGGGTTAATCAAACTCTTTAACAATCAACCAAAATTTAAGCCGTTAGAGCCGAAGAAATTAGCACTTGACCAGCAAGTTTCAATTACATTGTCAGAAAACGAAAAAGAGCGTCTTATTAACGATAGGGAGCGTATTCAAGAACTTGGTAAACTACCTAGTATTTCAAGTTATATCCGTAGAAAAATAGTTCTAACGCTGGACATTCAACAATGGAGAGAATACGCAGAAGAGGGCCTCAAAAACCTAAACAACAGCGACACTGAATCTAAATCGTTAAATAAACAACGCTTAAAACTCATCAACAGTATAGACCAGTTAGATGATATATTATCTGACAATGCCAGTGAGGTTGAAGAATTAAAGAAAGAGTTGGCAGAAGTAGAATCAAGACTTTCTCTGCTAAAATCAACCAAACAAGAAAAACGTATATATAAACTCACAGGCAATATCACTTTCAATGAGGCAAATATTGTCAGGTGGCGTGCAGCCCGACTATCCATATCAGTCGCTGATTTTATTAGATTTATTTTATTCGACTATCAACCAACAATCAATGATAACCACATGTCGGTTGACGCCAGAAAGAGATTTTATATTTCAATTCTTGATGTATGCGAAAACGGTTGGGGACAACCACCTGTAGTGAATGAGTGCCCTAATTGTGCTAGATATATGGCAGACATCAAACAACTACAAAAACAAATAGATTATCTACAAAATGAGTTAAGCAAGTACCAACGATAGAAAGGGGGTAATCCATGCTAAAAAGAATAAAAGCAATAGTATTCTCTCTGATAGCAGTTATCATGTGTATAATTTCTTTATCATCAGTGCAAGGACTTGCATGGGCCAACCTATGTAGTAGTACAGGCTCTGCAAACATGGCTAAGACAAGAACACCTAATGTCCTTACCCTGCAAGAGGCTCATAATCCTTTAAAGAGCGTCACAAACAGAAAGTACACGGGTGTGGAATTATTTGAGCAATCAGTAAACTATTCCGTTGTAAACGGCGATAGAGATGATAATGACTGGCTAAGAGCGAACCGAACTACCGTTATTGACATATTACAGGCAGAGTCAGCCCCTAATCAAGAAGCGATTGATAGGGTAAAACAGACAGGTCAAAGCCTAGCATGTGTAACAGGTGGATTTATGACAGGCTTGCAATCAACATTCTTAGGAATTACAAAGTTTTTTGCAAAAATGACTGCTAGTGTGGTTCAAATATTCTTTGACAATACATTAATTTGTGACGGCTCTGGTAAAAACTGCTATATTGACCTACTCAAAATCAGTGCTGGTGAAGAGAATGGTAACGGTGGTATTATAGGACAACTAACACGTGGTGTATTTATGCCACTCACAGTAGTTGCGTTTATCTGTACCGCATTCTGGTTGCTATATACTGCATTATGGAAAGGCGAACTCCGTAAAGGTCTCGGTGGACTTCTATGGGCAATCGGCTCATTCATCGTTGGCGTCATCATCATGGTTGCACCAATTAAGATTGCAAAGATACCACAGACAGGTGTAAACATTATTTCAACCTGTATCTTCAATACACTAACTGGTGGTAGTTGTTTAGATAGTGGACCTCAAATCCAAGAACAAAAGTTAGACCAGTTCTGTACGTCATATGGCAACACAACAGACCCTAACGACTTAAACCAGATGGGTATCAGTAGTTTAACATGTAGTATCGTCAAGAGCATAGCGATTGATAGATGGGCAGAGCAACAGTTCGGTAGAACCTTCAATGAACTTTATACAATGAATGCACCTGAAGGATATACAGTTATACCAAAAGAAAACCTTGCTGGTAATCCAGAAGATTATTGCGTAAATATGTATGCAACGACATCCGCAGAGGATATGATACAACAAAATGTGCAACAAAAAACAGTCGCATTTACAGACGGCAACGGTAAAGCAAAAGTTTGTAACATTGCGGCCGCATATTTAGCAAACGCAACTATTGGAAACTTCGGTGAAACAAACGCCTTAACACAGACCTATGAATCAAAAGACTCTCGTATCGTTACAGGTCAGTCATATGTTATGGCAACACTTGCTAAAAACGAAGACATGTGGAATGCTATGGTTGGTAATGGTAGAGATGTAATTGGCCTATTTGCTGTTCTCTCATCTATTATTACGGCAGCCATATTCTTACCAATTGCGTTAAGTGGTTTAGCATTCAAATTCATTTCGATGATTACGATTATTCTTGCACCAGTATTTATCTTGTTTAGTATTCATCCTGGCAAAGGTAAAAAGATTTTCTTGGGATGGTTACAAGGTTTCTTATCAGCAATGATGAAATACTTTGCAGTAGGCATCCTGCTAGTTGTAATGGTTAATATTTATGGTTCAGTATTTGCGAACTTAAATGGTACAATGCTCCTTGTCGTTTCAATGGTATTAGCATTAGTATTCTTAAGTTATAGAAAAGATGTTGTAGAACTACTTGGTAAGGTTGACTTAGGTGGTACTCAATTAAGCAACGCCTTAGGAGAACGTTTAGACAAGATTGCAAACAAAGCAAAAGACTACGGAACAGCGACTCTTGCAGGTGGTATTGCAGGTCAAGTTACAGGTCAAGGCTTTATGCATGGTGCTGTTGAAGGCTTAACAATGCAGGCTAGCCGAGGCAGTGGTTTAATCGCATCTGGTGTCAGAACGGCTAGACGACTAAATAACGAGGCGAAAGCAACAATCGACAAGGCGAATAGAGCAACGGCAGAGGCTAATAGAAACGCTGAAAACCGTCAGTTCTTAAATAATATGAACCAAAACACACAGATGAATGCCAACGCCTACGGAGACAACGAGAACAAACAATACGTATTAAACGACCTGCAAACAGAAGCACAACGTATAGAAAATCAAGGTGGCGACTCTACAGGAACACAGAACCTTGTAAATAATCTACGTAACGAAGTCGAGAAGATGTCTCCTGAGGAAGTCAGAGAGAAGACACAAGACATTCAAAAGCGTAAGGAAATGCTCACATCTGTTGATGAGAATGTCAGAAAGTTCGGAACATTTGCCGGTAAGAGAAACTTTATCAATCAACGTGTAGCAGAGGCTGAAACAAACATCAATCAACACGCTAAGACGATTGAAGATGTAAATGAAAGAGAGAAATTTGTAAAGAGTAAAACAGAAGAGGTCAAGAAGTATAAGACCTATATGCAGGACTCAATCTCAATTACAGATAAACAGGTTAACAATATCGACACCAAGAGGATGGTTGATATTGAAAAGAATTTCACATTTACAAAACCAGAGAAAGAAGAGTCTGAAACAAAGACTACTCCTGAACCAGAAAAAGAGGCTGATAAATAGCCTCTTCTTTTTGTGGGTTATGATATTACCGGAGAACGGTTTTAAGAGCGATTTTCGCCTAATCTGAATAATGTATCAGCCCGTTGGTTTCTATGCTAAAATAGGTCTAAAAAGTCGCACGGACTGTGGTGTAAAATCATTTTCCCAAATCCTCTAATACGTCAAAATTTGCAACAGATTTTTCAATTTCCTTCAAAATCTCCGCCAATTCTTTTTCAACTTCATTTATATATACAATTTTCATTTTAATCACCCCGTAGGAATTATATTATCATAAGGCACTTGCAAAAGCAAGACAAATCTGATATAATCATTAGCACAAATAAGAAAGGTATAATTTTTAAAAATGAAGAAATTATTTACAACAGTGGCTATTGCTGCCTGTTTAGTCGGTTGCTCTAAGCCATCAGTCAAAGAGGCACCTGTAGAAGAGCCTACACTAAAAACATCATTCTACGTATCAACAGATACCAAACAAATCATTTCAGATGAAGAAGTAAACGGGAAAATGGTTATTGACTGGTACTACGACGGAGCATGTGGCTCATGTCAGTATATCGACACAGAGTTGATTGACTCATATACAGATACACTAACAGAGGGAAAGGTAGTTCGTTACACACCTACGGCATTTATTGGACAATCAGAAGAATCGTACTCTGCACAGTATGCAGGCTATCAATTAGCGATTAATGAGGTTGACCCCGCCCATGGTGTAGCGTTTATGAATAAAATGTTGAATTACTTAGATACAACGATTGACAGAAAGAATTTTACAGAAGATACATTCAAGTCTAAATACTTATCAATCGACGGAACAAATGAAGATTTGTATAACCAAATTGCAAATAAAAAAGACGATTATGTAAAAGCAGTTGTTAAGAACTCACAAGAATTACTACACTCAAAAGAGTTAGCAGGCAAGATTCCTGAAGGTTCAAGCAACTTATATATTCCATTCATTGTTCCGGGACATGCCGAAAAGGGAATTACATTTAATAACATTGAAACAGAAGAAGACATGAAGAACTTACTAAAGAACACAATCACAGAGCAAGTCGAAAAAGATAAGCAATGGGAAGAACAACAAGCAGAAAAGACGGCACAAGAAGAACAAGCAAAAGCAGAAGCAGAAAAGAAAAACCAACAACTATTAACAGTTGCCGGTATATTAGTTGCTATTACAGTCATAGGTATTTCCGTTGTTGTGTTAAAAAAATATAAAAAATAAGAACTAGAAATCAATCTAGTTCTTTTTTCTTTGGTTATTAGCAACCAGACGCTTCAGTTGTTGTGTATGCTGGCTGGTCTTCTACCCACACGTTGTCATATTCAGCAGGAACATATTCTGTACCTACCTGCACTTGTGTAACAGTATAGTTACCGTCTTCATCTTGACTTAGGAATTCATTTACGCTGTTATATGTACGGCCTGTTGTTAAACCAACAATCTTTTCTGCATAAATAGGCTTATTATATGCAGGCATAATTTCACGCTGTTCATAGTGACCTACTGCAGGATGCGTTACAGTCGTATATGTAGGTACGCATGGAGTAGGTGCCGGATTTGTTGTAGTAGACTGACTATTTGTAGGAGTATCATTCTTAGGAGCAACAGGAGTTGTAGAAGTTGTATTTTCAGTAGATGTGGATGTTTCCTCTGTCTTAGTATCAGCCTTCTTGTCATCAGTCTTTACGTCTTCCTTCTTATCAGAAGTCTTAGTCTCATTCTTTTTGTCAGTCTTATCTGTCTTTACTTCATTCTTCTTATCTTCCTTAGCGGAAACTTCGGAAGTCTTTTCAGTAGTTGTCTTAACAGTAGGCTTCTTATTTAATAAAACGTATGCAGATACACCAATTAGTGTAAGTAATAATACTACAACGATTAACTTTTTCTTGTGGTTTAAAATATTTTTTAACATAGCAATATACCCTCCGTATTTTATTTACATATTCATTATACTATATAAAAAATAAAAGTCAAGTGTTTTTATTAAAAATTTTCACTATTTTTTAAAAAATAAATAAAAAAAGGATAGATTTTACTCTATCCTTTTAGCATTTGCTACTTGTTTTTGTTCTTTTTAAGTAATACTGCGCCTAATGCAATACTAGCAATAATCAATACACCAGCATACACTAACATATTAGACTGAATACCAGTAGGTGGAACCTTATCATCAAGAACTGTAATAGAAATCTGGTCTACACCTAACTTATCCTTACCTGTTCTCTTAACTGGGTATTTTTCAGTAGATAATGTATAGCCTTCTGGAGCCTTAGTCTCCATCACATACATTTCATTATCTTGGTCATATGCGAGTTTGAAAGTAACCTTGCCGTTCTCGTCTGTAACTCCAACAGCGTCCTTGCCATTCTTATCCTTAGCAATAGTACCATCTGCATTAAATACTGTAATTTCTGCACCCTTGAGTACCTTGCTTGTATTGTCTTTATCAGCCTTTACAATAGATACTTCTAAGTCCATACTAACTGTTACAGTCTGTTCAGTATCTAAGATTTTTGCGTGGTGGCCTACTAGTAAGTCACCCTGTTCCATCTTTTCAAATGCAACAATCTTTTGACCTGCATACTTAGATGGGTTAATCTTAAATTCTACCTGAACTTCTCCGTCTGGAGTTGTTGGTGTAAATGTAACGCTTGATGTAATCACATCACCATTGTCGTTCTTGACACGCTCAAACAAGTCTGAAGGAGTTGCAGTCAATTCCTCAACACTCTTACCGATTGGTTTTACTGCAAGTTCACCAGTAACGGTGTATTCTTTACCAACTACTAAGTGCTTGTACTTAACTGTATCAACGATTGTTTGTTCTGTCTTGCTACCGTCAAGAACATTCTTTTGTGTTTCTTTCTCAACTGCCTTTGTATGCATCTTCACTTCATTAACTGTGATTGTTGTACCAATAGTGTTAATTTCTGTTTCGTCTAAAATCTCAAAGTCTGTGTATTGATTGATTAGGTAACCTTCTGGTGCCTTAACCTCAACCAACTTATACTTACCTGACTGTAAAGCATCTACAGCAGAAGTATACTGACCTAGACTATCTGTAACAATAGTTTCAACAGATTCTTCACCTGCCTTGATAATTTCAGAAGTGCCATCCTTATGCATATACTTAACATCAAAGTCATTTGCATTTAAAATCTTAAACTCGGCAACACCGATAGGCTCGTTAGTTTCTTCGTCAATCTTCTTGATTTCAAAACCACTACGCTTTACACCCTCGCTGATTGTGTATTCATTACCGCCAACCATCTGAGGAATATTCTGTAAGTTTTCTGTAATATTGAATAAAGCGATACCATCGGCAACCATCTCGTTGTTAGCGTTTAAAGTCTTACTCTTTAAAGTATAACCCTTAGGAGCCTTAGTTTCTTCAACTGTAATAGTACCAAGAGGTAATGTAGGGAATCCTGCCTGTGTTAAATAGAAAGCATCACCAGAAACCTTGTGTTCATCAGATAACGCTGTCATATAACGTCCGTTGTTAGCGATAGTCTTAATAACCCAAGTACGAGTAGGTGTCTCAGGAAGAGTCTCCTTAGTGTACTGACCTGCGTAGAACTTAACTGTAAATTCAGCACCCTCAAGTGATGCAGGGTTTTCAACCAAATCTTCTGAAATCTTAGTTAATTTAATAGCAACAGGGTCATTCATAGGTTCTTCATAAGAAGTGACTAACCAACTATCTTTCTTATAAGGAGAAACAACATGTACCTCAGGGTCTAACTTATAACCCTTAGGAGCCTTAGTTTCTTTTACATATAAATAAGGATTAGCAGAATCAAATGGAATCTGTTCTGGAGCCTTAACGTTACCAGTTGCATCAGTCACCAATGTATATAAAGGTGTATCTGATAGGTCAGCCTTGCGGTGAACCTCATATTCAGCGCCACTCAAATCCTGTGCATAGCACTCATTTCCCTTTACAACGTCAGGTAATGTACTAACCTTCTTAACACTTAAATCAATATTAGGAATAGTTGGCTCACCTTCAGCAACTGCCCATACAATCATAGTTAGGTTAGTATCTGCTGCCTTAGCAACACCATACTGCTCTAACCAATCTCTCCAGTTAGTACCGTTAGCACCATCACCATTGTTATAAGTAGTAGACCAACCTGTGTTATCAGGTAGTTCATCTACTGTACCAGGACGTGTTCCTGCAAGACGCATAACATTTGCTTTTGAGTCATAAGCGGCCTGCATATTGTCGCCACCGTCCCAATAAATACTTGTGACGCCGACAATTCTTGCACGGCCTGTAGCGGAACGTGCTTGTGCATCTGCAAGTGCTTCACGTGCAGCCTGCTGATAAATCTCTAAATACGGGCGTGTTCCACCATAAGCATTAGGATTCATTGTCTTACCAAGCATGCCTTCAATACGAGCCTGCATGTTGTTCATAGACGCTTCGCCCCAACCTTGAGCAGGTTCTCCATCAGCACCCCACTGGTCAAACCATACTGTATAGCCTGGATTGTCGCCCGTTACTTGGCCACCACCAGAACCACCTGAGCCTGAACCACCGTTCGCTGATACTGACTGTAATACACCACCTGCAAGAGTTAATACTGTAAATGCAGATAATGCAAAAGCCGTAATCTTTTTACTTAAATTCTTAAAGTTCATAATCTTTCCTTTCTGTAATTAGGGTAATCTATATTACCCATAAATATTTTCTATTTACGCACAATATATCAGTTTTACCCCTATATTTATATTGTACAAGAATATCTTCACACCAGAACACCGGTCATATAAGTTAATAAAAAAAATAAAAAACTAGACAAAAATCATCTAGTTCCTTTATTCAACAGATAATCAAAATAAGATTGGTCTGGTGCATGACTACGAGCCTCGTCATAAGTTATCAAGTCATTACGATATAAAGCAATTAGTTTGTGCTCCATTGTTTCTTGATTATCTTCTTGCATTTTACGCACTTCGCCAATTCTGTCTTCTTGAATAAGTTTTCTAATCTCATAGGTAATCGGTAATATTTCCCTAACAGGAAAACGCTTGGTTCCTTCTTTATTTTTAACCAGTACCTGATTAATAATACATCTTAAATTATCACCTAGAGTACTTAACACTCTCAACTGTTCATTACCTTCATACAGATTTCTAATACGATTTAATGTAACCACATTATTAACTGTATGAATTGTTGATACCGCTAAATGTCCTGTTTCAGATGCCCTTAACAACTCATCAACTTCATCACGATTACGAACCTCACCAATCATTATAATATTCAACGCACTACGCATGGAACTGGTTAAGCCACTACCAAAACTTCTACTATCATTCGGTACATCTCTCTGAACAATCGTTCCTAAACCATCATCAGAAAATATATACTCAATCGGTTTCTCAATCGTAACAATCTTCTTACGACTCGTCATTAATATATCCTGAATAATGGCTGCCAACGTGCTTGTCTTACCAGAGCCGGTTGCTCCACACACTAGAATAACACCAGCACCGTTGTCAAAATAACCTCTTAACTCACTATCAACATCTGCCTCTTCAAGAGTAAGAATCTTATCATTAATTGCTCTAAAAGTCATTTGTGTAAAACCGAACGTTCTACCCATATTCACTCTAAATCTTCTTCCCTTAAAAGGACCACGTTGAATAACATAACTACCGTCATATTCAAAATCTCGTGCATAGTAACCTCTATTTTCATGAGTTAAAATACTAACGACAAGCATTTCGGTAATCTCTCCGTTAACCACAGGGAAATCTTTACACTTCACAATATCACCCAATACAGAGTATGCAATATCATGGTCAGGTATAATATGTGTATCACTAGCACCAATAATCAGACCATAACTTAACACTAAATCTAAATTAAAATTACCAATCCATCCACTTAAAGAATAATCGTTACCTAACTCATCATCATAAAACGGACACTCACTAAATTCTAATTTTAAATTAAACAATTCTTCATTTCTTTTAAAAGGCATACTCTATATTCTCCATTTATTTTCATTTCCATCAACGAGACCGTCTTTATTAATCATTGGCACAATATCATAATTTGTAAAGTTAATCTGTTCTGCACATTTCTTAATACGTTCAGCAATGGCTCTATCACTCGTTATATAGATTACTTTACCATAAACCCTGTTATCAGTCTTGTACATACTTAGTTTACGAATATACTCCTCTTCTGTTTTAATAGATTTTTCGACTTCAATCGCAATAGAATTAGGACTACCATCTTTATTTCTGCCACGTCTAACCACAATATCAGGCAGTAAATACTCTTGACCGATACCGTCATACATTAACAGATACATATACTCATTACCAATTTCAAACTCCGGGCTATCAGCCTTTCTGCCACTATTTTCCCAAGTACGCCAAGCCGTTTCCCACATATTCCTCATAATGCGTGATGTTTCACCTTTATAGTTATCTTTAACGAATAGACCACCCTTAACATCGTACATCTTAGAGTAATAACTACTCATAATATCCATTTCCGGAATAATGTATTCACCCTTAATCATCTCACCTGAAACAGGGTCACAACGATTATATACGGGGTATTCTGGAAGATTTAAAATATTTAAACAACCACTATATAAGCAAGCAACAACATGGTTTACATAGATACGTTCTGCAAGACTGCTAAGCCCTGCCTGTTCTCTATTTACAGTTCTGCGATTACTTCCAATCAACGCTCTACCAAGGTTAGTCAATATCCATACACCAGGCGAATTAAATACTTGTAAACATCTAGTAATACCCATTCTCTGTAACTTTAATAACTGCTGGTATATACTACTTTTAGTACGCCCAGTAGCATACATCAAATTATTTAAACTGGCCAATTTAACTAAGTCAATAAAGTATAGAACATCTAAATCACCAAAGGAAATATAACTCTTACGCTTTCTTCCTTTATCTTCATTTACACTTCTCTTACCAGTATAATAGCCAACACTTAATAACTTAGCCTTTTCTTTTTCAGATAAATTACTATCAGGACTTAACAACTCTTCAAGAACTTTTTTATCAATACCAAGGAAGTGTAATATATTCTTTTCATATACACCAGTCTTATTATATCTTCGCAAAAAATCCCTAGTATTTTCTTTGACAGTTTCTTCTCTAACCTGCTCTTTACCAAGACCTTTTAATTTAACCAATTGCTCTTGATATCCTTTACGATAGATATTGTCAGTATCAATTACCTCATTATCCTTAACTGACTTGACAATCTTACTTAAACTGTTACGTTCTCTCTTGGCTCTTTTATGTTTAAAATATTCAGATAGAGTAAGACCAGAAGAATTAACAACTAAATCACCTTTGTCGCCAACTAATGTCTTACTACCAATTTCCTCAACCTTATATAGCAACTCATCTTGATTAAAAATCTTAGGACTTTCTTCATGAGCCGTCTTAGTTATGATACTATCAGTTTCTATATTATGTATATCCAAATCGGTTTTGATACCTCTGCCATGATTAAGCCTCATCGGTTGAATGTACTCTAACTCGGTAGTTTCCTCATCACTATCAGAGCCTTCTCTGATAATATCCAAGATATCTTCAACATCCTCACTATCATTTTGTAACAAACTATCAATATAGTCTGAAAAGTTTTCATTCTTATCCTTCATGCTTTGCTACCCTATGTTTTTAACAACCTTTCTTCGATAACTATATCAGTTTTGCTTATAAAAGATACAAGAAGGACTTAAAGTAATTAAAAATTGATATATAATGTCATTTTAACTGATTTTGACCCGTTTCCGCAGACGAACCCTCGAGCAAACCCCCTCCTCCCTCTCTTTCTCATTATACCTGTCCTGTATAATTCAATAGATATGTAGGTGCATCCTGTAACCTGAACTCGCTGACTGCTCGTCATGTTAAGTCTGCCTGTCCATCACTTACTCGCCTAACGCTCATAAGATGACGTCCATAGGGGAGTTTGCTTTACTTCTCCGCACTCTGCGTAGACGTAAAGGTGCTGGCGATAACTGGCCATAGCAGTAGAGCAGTACAAGTCATATATATATATGCTCCATAGGTGAAAGGCGTATAGCCCGCTCGCTGTACGCTCACCGGGCATCTAGCCCCCTCCTGTCAAACAGGAGAGGGCATGTGGAGTGCACGTACGCTCTAGCGTACCTATACACGGCAGGAGAAGTACAGTAGTTGCCACAATGTAGCATCATATGTTCATCATCTGTCATACTAGCACAGCAGGAATCCCGGCATAGCCTCATCGCTTGCTGTACGCTCGCTAGGAAGTGCAGGTGAGTATCAACTGCACGAGCAAAGACCAACCGCAAAAAACACTATACTTCCACCCACAAAAGCGAAGCGTAGAAGCAAGTACAGGACAGAGTCATGTACGGGCGTAAAAACTAAAAACAACTACCAAAAGACTAACTGCAAATAAAGCAGAAACCGATAGGAGTATAGGAAATAGATGTGGATGATGGGAATAAGGATAATAAGGGAGAATAGGGAAAGTAGGGAGAGGTGATGGCATGGGCTGAATGGATGGAGTGGGTTTTGGTTTTTGCTGAAGCATTTTAGGATGTCATTTATTATATAGTTAGTCTTTTAGAATACTTATAATTATTTTACTTGACAGGAGTAGTTATTTATGATTGTGCTATTATGGGTCCATTGTATTACCCGTTCTGCATATTGTTAACGCTTTATTTAACCCTTCTAGTTCATCTTAACTGTACTGCTTTTATCACCTGTCTGGTTATGGTCTTCTGTGGACTCTTATGTTAGAGGTTGTTGGCTGTGTATTATCTCCGCTATACTCTTGTTGGCTGTGTTTATTGGCGCTGTACAGATTGCTGTATAACTATTTACGCTGTATTACAATTCTTATGTTGTATTTATGACCCCCTGTGTTAGTATTTGCTAACTACTCTAAGCCATCAAGCGTCTTAATGCACTACACTCTCTACTTCTGGTGTTTACTCAATCGTCTTTTTCTTTTCATAGTTGCTTCGGCCGTTTCTCTCACGATGTAACTGTTGTCGTGGATTAGAAAGTTCAGTCCGTATCCCTGTTCGGCTACGGCTGCTCTCACCCATGGGTTTTCGTCACAGACTAAGGTATCTAATCCATATCCCTGGCGTGCAACGGTACATCTTACCCATGCTGTCTTATCATGAATTAGGACATCTAGGCCATATCCTTGTTCAGCGACTGCTCCTCTTACAAATTCATGTTCATCGTTAATTAGAATATCTAGTCCGTAACCATGCTTAGCGACTTCTGTTCTAACTCTGTGGTCTTCATCGTGAACAAGGACATCAAGTCTGTAACCACGTTTAGCCACGTCTAAACGAACGTCGGCATCTTTATCATGGACCAGGACATCTAATTTATAACCTTCTCTGACGCAGATTTTTCTATGTGTATATTTATCGCTATGTAGTAAGTTTTCTAGTACTTCTTGTCTCATATCTTTACCTCTATTATTCTACTACTCTATTATACTACTATTCTCGATTAAGTCAATCACTTTTAAATTTACCATTACTGCCAGTATTTTAAATTACCTATGATTTTTCAGTAGTTATATTAGTTTTATGGCCATTACTTTTACTAGCATTTTAAATTTACTATTATTACCAGTATTTTAAGTATAACTATGATTTATCAGTGGTTACGTTGGTTTTATGGCTATCACTTATTGCCAGTGTTTTAAATTGGTATATGATTTATCAACGACTATATAAACACCTTACTATTATTGTAAGATGCTTGTTGTTGTTTTACTTGTTCTAATTTTTATTATCTAAGACTACTCTATTCCCGTTCGGTTGTATTACAGGCTACAGTATGTAATACTTCTGCTGATTTGCTCGGCCTGATTTACTTAACTATCTGGCTGTTAGTTTATTCACCAGCTGGCTTGTACAGCACTTCATGAACAGTCCAATTATTCATTATCCCCTAATGTCGCTTTTTAATCCCCTAATAAAACTTTAACCGGTTGTTCCCCGGCCGGTTACTACCAGTGTATGCTTCAAAGACATTGCTACACCGATACAACCCATATCTGTTTTAAACATGTTAAGGCGGTTTTAGTATATATACGTTCTATGCTTGAATAAAAGCACTCTACTGTTTTAAAGTTGAGTGCTTATTAGGTTTACTTTTATTTTGATGACATATCTGCGTTTTCTAATGCATATCTCCTTACATATGCATCTTCATCGTTTATTAGGATATCTAAGCCGTATTTCTGTTTTGCAACTGCCATTCTAACAAGGCAACTTTCATCGTTTATTAGAGTATTTAGGCCATAGCCTTGCTCTGCAACGGTTGCTCTAACACGGTCATCCTTATCGTGGATTAAAGTTTTAAGTCCATAACCATGTCTAGCAACTGCCATTCTAACTTCGACATGCATATCGTGAACAAGTTTATGCAGGTCATAGCCCTGCTCTGCTACCATTGTCCTTACTACCCAAGACCTATCGTTGATTAAGGTGTCTAGGCCATACCCTTGTCCAGCGACTTCTGCTCTCACACGTTCAAGTTTATCTTTAATTAAAATCTCTAAACCATAGCCTTGTCTAGCAACGGCGGCCCTTACGGAACCACCATCATCATTAATTAAGATATTGAGGCCGTATCCTTGGTCTGCGACGGCTGCTCTGACCATTTCTTTTCTATCGTTGATTAAAGTATCTAGACCATAGCCTTGACGGGCTACGGTTGCTCTAACGATAGCCACTTTATCGTTAATTAGGATATTGAGGCCATAACCACGCTTGGCGACTTCTGTTCTGACGTAAGGGCTATCATCATAAATTAGAACATCTAGTTTTTTATCTAACTCTGCCATCTTCATGCGGGTTGCAACATTTTTACTATTAACAAGGGTATCAAGTCCGTAGTCGTGCAAGAGGCACTTATACTCAAGATGGACATCATTACTATTTAACCATTCCTCTAGGGTTTTCTCATCTACGGTGGTATTCGTCTTAGTACTGGTCATTTACGTTATTACCTCGCTTATTGTTGAGATAAGTTAAGACATTTCTTGCTATAGTTCTCACGTAGGTATCTGTATCGTTAATTAGGATATCTAAGCCGTAGCCTTGGCGGGCGACCTCTTCACGCACATCTCTATCAACATCGTTAACAAGGATATTTAGGCCATAACCCTGACGGGCTACTGTACGGCGCACGTCAGGACGTGGGTCTGCTATTAACTTATCTAAACCGTATCCTTGTTTTGCCACTTCTATTCTAACCCATTTATTGGCACTGTTAACTAATTCATCTAGGCCATAGCCGTGATGTATAACTTCTAACAACACACCTACACTAGTATCATGCACTAACTTATCTAAACCGTAGCCTTGCCTAGCAACGGCTGCTCTGACGATGGAACTATTATCATTGATTAGAATATCGAGGCCATAGCCCTGTTCTGCGACTTCTCTTCTTACCACCTCTGAACGGTCGTAAACTAACTTATCTAAGCCGTAACCCTGTCGGGCTACTGCAACTCTAATTCTTTCACTACTACTCTTTATTAAGATATTGAGGCCGTATCCCTGCTTGGCTACTTCTATACGTACATAAACGTTACGGTCATGGACTAGTCTATCTAGGCCATAGCCTTGTTTAGCGGCACGCATTCTAGTTTGATACCAGTTACTATTCACCATTTGTTCTAATACTGCGTTGTCCATACTTATACACCTCTACGATTTACTATACTATTATACTACAATTACAAAAAAGAGTCTAGTGGTTTTTAGACTCTTTTAATTAGACATCACTTTTTGCAGGTTAATTCTAGCCTGAGCCTCGGCAGCGATAATACAGTTTTCATCTTTGGCCAACTTTTCTAAACCGTAATTATGTTCAAGCACAGCGTTTTTAACATTAGAGGAAGAATCACTAACTAGAATATTTAAACCGTAGCCCTGTTCTGCTACGACCTGGCGAACATCAGGAGAGGCATCGTGGACCAGTGCCCATAAGTGGTAGCCACGTTTTGCGACTTCTTCTCTAACTAGTGCAGACCTATCTTTTATTAACACATTCAGGCCATAGCCTTGCTTGGCAACGGCCATTCTAACATAAACATCTTCGTCATAGAGCAATTTTTCTAAACCGTATCCCTGCTCTGCTACGGCAGCCCTCACAAGGCCGCTCACGTCATCGACCAGTGTATCTAAACCGTAACCCTGTTCTGCTACGACTGCTCTTACGCCTTCATCTTCATCACGAACTAAGAGGTTCAACCCATAACCTTGTTGGGCTACTGCTCTCCTAATATACTTATTTTCACTATACACTAAAACATCTAGGGCGTATCCTTGGCTAGCAACGGCTGCCCTTACAGTGAAAACATCATCATGGACTAAAATATCTAAGCCGTAGCCTTGGCGTGCGGCCGCCTCTCGAACCCACGCACTACTATCATGAATAAGCCTGTCTAGGCCGTAACCTTGGTGGGCGACTTCTAAACGAACTCGTGGGTCATCGTCATTGATTAAGATGTCTAGGCCATAGCCCTGTCTAGCGACTTCGATTCTAACGGCTGGTTCCTCATCATGAACTAAGATATTTAAGCCGTATCCTTGTTTAGCAACTTCTCTTCTAACATCCATGGATGTATCGTTCACGAGGATATCAAGGCAGTATCCTTTACTTGCGATGTATTCCCGTATACCGAAACCCTCTTCATGGACTAATACATCTAAACCGTATTTTAGGTCTACACAGTTCATCTTATCGAAACAGTTGCCGTTTTTTACTAATTTATCCAGTAGTTTTGTATTCATGGCGTACCAACACTTTCCTTAAAATCCTTATTTTTACATAATCATTATAACATTTAAAGAGTATAATGTCTAGTGGCTTTGTCTTGCCGGAGAACGGTTTTAAGCGTGTTTTTACTTAAATGTGATAAGTTATTCAGCCCGTTGGTTTTTGACTGGTTTTAGGCTTTAAAAGTCACACGGACGAGGGTATAAAACGGTTTTAAGCGAATAAAAAAAGAGTTTAAAAAACATTAAACTCTTATCATTATTACACTTTAACAAAAATGGCTCATTGCACAACCACTGGTTACATACTTCCTGAAGTGTTCATAGGTGGTATAGCACCAATATACTTATATACAGCCCGAAGAACATACCCATCTCTATCATGAGCAAGAACATCTAACCCATAACCTTGTCCAGCAACGGACGCTCTAACATTGGCGCTTATATCATGGATTAACCTATCTAAGCCGTAGCCCTGTTGTGCCACTACTGCTCGCACCATTGCGTTTTCATCGTTAATAAGAACGTCTAGGCCGTATCCCTGTCTGGCGACTTCTTGGCGAACCATTGCCATCGGGTCATGTATCAACTTATCTAAGCCGTGTCCGTTGCTGGCGACCATTGCCCTAACACACGCACTTTTATCGTTAATAAGTGTATCTAAACCGTAGCCTTGACGTGCCACGGCCGCTCTAACATCCAATACACTGTCATGGATTAAAATGTCAAGTCTGTATCCTTGGTTAGCAACTTCTACTCTCACCATATAAGTTTCATCATTAATCAGTCTGTCTAGGCCATACCCTTGGCTGGCTACGGCCGCTCTAACAAGACGGTTTGTATCGTCAATAAGTCTATCTAAACCGTAGCCTTGCTGGGCAACGGCTGCTCTAACATCATCATCTTCATCGTTAATTAGGACATCTAGTTTATAGCCACGCTTTGCTACGGCTGCTCTGATGCGCCAGTCCTTATCTTTTATCAGGATGTCAAGACCACAATCCTTCTCAACGCATTCACATTTAGCACGGTAATCATCGCCTGTCAATTTTTGAATGAGTTTTCTAGTCTCTTTATTCTCAATTATCTCATGATATCCTAGAACTTTAGCGTTTTTCAAAATTTTCATCTAGTGTCACCCCTTTTTGTATTCTACTGCCCGTTGTTATCCCACAACTCATGAACCAGATATATATTCTTTTCTCTAAGATTACCTGGCAATTCAACTTCAAAGTTAAGTTCATGAAGAACGAGTGGCTCTGTTTCAGTTGGCAATGCTTTGACACCATAGACTTGACCGTTATGGACTGCAACAAAATAAAACTCATGTGTATAGAGTTCATATAAGCCTTTAACTGATTTCAGACCTATTTTAACCTGTTCTCCTTTAATCAAGAATAGTTCTATAAAGAAAATTGGTAATGCAACGAAGGCATATGCTTGCCTAAATAGAAGTTCAGGATTAAAAGCACAGATAGTATTTGCAACAATAAAAGAGAATATCATACAAAAACCATGCAGACCTGTAACAGTCATCTTACGGAGAAAAGGCATGCCTGTATATAAACGCATGCCTAATTTGTTAGTCTCTTTTAGGATTTCTTTTTTACTTAGTACCGATGTCATGGCGCTATACTCCTTTCATTTCTTTTGTACTTGGCGCTAATATCACGGCGCCATGCTCCTGTCAAATGAAGCAATATTCTTGGGAACGTTCAGGTTACTCTTATTCTCTTGTGAGAACTACCATCCCTGAACTAATTTACCACGGTTGCGCCTTTCCGAAGTGTTTTTAAACGCCTACACTCAAGGCTTGAATTAAAATGTTCTTGGCAGCATTTACATCTCTATCGTGATGTGTACCACAGTCAGGACAAGTCCACTCTCTAACTGAAAGTGAATTTACTATATCCTTATGATACGCTCCACATTCGGAACAGATTTTTGAACTTGCATAGAATCTGTCCACTTGAACAAGTTTCTTCCCATACCACCGACATTTATATTGAATGAAACCAAGAAGTTGTAACCACCTCACATCTGCGATTGAATACGCTAGTTTGCGGTTCTTGATTAAACCACTTACGTTCAAATCTTCCATTGCAATGAAGTCATAGTTTCTAACTAATTCAATGCTCAACTTGTGGTTGAAGTCTTTAGCACAATTCGCAATGTGTTCGTGAAGTTTAGCAACCTTATGTTCCTGCTTTTGGTAATTCCTGCACTCATCAAGGTTTGCGTTTACTCTCTCTAACTTGGTTCTCATTTTCGAGAGTTTACGCTGTTCTTGGGCGAGTTTATCTTTAAAAGCATAAGAAAACCTTGGTCTTTCGTATCTCGTTCCATCACTACCGATAAGAAGGTCTTTTAAACCCAGGTCGAAACCAATTTGCCCTCCTGTCTTAGGAAGTGGTTGAACTTCTGTTTCAATGCAGATAGAAGCGTAATATTTACCTGTATTCGTTCTTTCCACAGTGATGTTGAAAATCTTATACACTTCTGGCATAGAGAATCTCTTGGTCTTAATTTTTCCTAACTTCGGAAGTTTTAAATGCTTATTGTCAACAACACTTGCATTCCCACGGTTATAAGGTGTTCTATAAGACTGTTTTAAGTCATGTTTAGATTTAAACTTAGGAAAACCAAAATGGCTTCTGTTTTTAAAGAAATTATCTAAGGCAGAACAAAAGTCCCTAACTGACTGCTGTAATGCACAGGCATCCGCCTCTTTCAAAAATTCATATTCATCTTTTAACGGCACCAAGTCTGTAAACCGTTTATTTCTAGGAGTGAAGTGATTGGTCTGCTCGTAATAGGTTTTGCAAACTTCTAATGTATAGTTATATATAAATCTTACACAGCCGATAGTTTTATTGATTAAAACTTCCTGCTCTTCGGTTGGGTATAGCCTCACTCTAATACTCTTTTGAATCATTGCTATATCCAACTCCTTTCCTTAACTGATAAAACACACATACTCTTTTTTATATTTTAACACTTACAAGTCAAATTATCAATAGGTTGATATGTCATAGTCGTAATAATCTCCACCACTTAGGATATTCCATGTGTTTTCTTGTCCGAGTGTCACAATATCAAGGTGACTTAAAAGCCAGTTGGTTGAGTGAGTCGAATCATCGTCAAATAAGTACGAATGCACACGGACATAAGGGTTACTATAATTTACTGAAAAATGTTCTAATACATCTTTTAGCGTTGCTTTCATTTCCATACAGATACCTCTTTCTTTTTTACAGTACTATTTTAACTTGTTTCAGTAGTTTTGTCAAGAGGCATAGTCCAAATAAAAAAGACTAAGCGAAGTTTCCACCTAGTCTGTACACCCTACAACCCGATAATTGTGTTGGCGATATCTTTGGCGAGGTCAGTACCCATCTTTGTAAAGATGCCTGTTGCACCGAAAAGTGCAACTGCACCGAATACAACAACTGCTACTAATACTGCTACTAGTACGTCCTGGATGATTTTACGGATACCACCACCAGATAGGAAGTCTTTAACAATGATGTAGATTACGAAAAGTAGGTAAATCCACGTAACATAGTTGGACACAATCGAATTGAACAGGTTTTCAAAGCCTGCGTTTAAAATAAACATAAGTCTATCTTCCTTTCTCTCTATACAGGATATATCACTTTTTCTTGATATATTTAAAAAAGAAGGAGTAGGTCATGAAAATTCAACTAACAAAAGAGAACTTAAATACTTTAAAAACTTTATTTAAACCCAAGACTGGTTTACCGGTTCACATTCACGGTTACGAGTTTAAGGAGAATCCTGAATTATGTGCATACATTCACAATCAAGAGATTCTAATAGACGAAAGACTAAGAGGTGTTTTTAAATGAGATACCATAGAAGCCCTAAAACAGGAACTTATCAAATCTGTAGAGCGAAAAATAAATGCCCTTACGGTGGTTTCCATACAGAATCTTTACCTGAAATCATCGAATACTGCAACCAATACAATGATATTTTAAATATGCCTTTAGAGAAGAACAAAGAATTAGCAGAACGTGATGAAGAAAATTATGACTTATACAGAACAGTGCTTTGTGAGCGTGTTAAGGCTACCGGCGAGCGTAGTTTCAGTTTAGATAGTATGAATGTATCAGATTATTTGGAAGATAATGCCGGTGCCTCTATTGACGTTAAGGGCAATAAATATGTGATGAACGGTTTTTCAGTGTCTCCTTATCCTGAATACTCTCTAGGTTTAGATATTGAAAACAAGTCAGACGAAGAGTTTAAAAACGAATTAAAGGAGTATATGAAACAGCACAAAGACATCTTATCAAAAGAAAATCATATCTTGGGATTATGGAAGTCTCCTTTTGACAAGAAACTATACGTTGACATTTCGATTGTCTGTGGAAATGCAAAAGAGTGTCGTATTATTGGTGCTGATAAGGACCAGCAGGCGTATTTCGACTTTCAGACACTCTCGGCTATCACAATTAATGCAAATGCAACAAGTGGCCAAATTGTTGCAACTGATTAACTCTTTTATAAAAAATCTTGTATAATATGAGTGAGAGGTAAGGAGATAACAAAATTATGAGCAATACAATTCCACGCATGTTTGATGTTGAGAAGGAGCAAGAGGGTTCTAAATACACCTTAAAGGTAGAGGTTCCTCAGTACTTACCGTCAAGCGTGTGTCCTGAAGTAGAACACTTATTAGACACAACAAAATATTACCAAGTCTTACACAATATTGAAAAGAGTAATGTTTCTGAAAAAGAAAAGCAGTTCTTACGTTTAAGTGCAACTAGATTAATCGGTTTCAATTTTTCATTAATCGCTGACTATTACAGCCATGCAAGCAAGGAAATGCAAGAACTTATGGAAGAACAAGCGTTGGTTATCATTGATATTAATGACGCTATTGCAAATGGCTATGTAGAATACAGTAAGACTATGGATTCCCTATTACGTAAACAACTAGAGGAGAACAAGAATAATGGATAGAAACTATGCGATTATTATCCCTACGCATGGCCGTCCTGATAGACTTTTCACTTATAATACTCTCATGAAAAAGAAGTTTACAGGCAAGGTATACTTCTTAATTGATAATGAAGATGACCAGGCAGATGAATATTACCGTCTATTCGGCGATAAGGTTGTTATGTTTGATAAAAAAGAACAAGCAGAGCACACAGATATCTGCACATTAAAGGGTAAACGCAACGCAGTTGTCTATGCACGTAACGCAATACCTCGTATCGCTAAGGAACTAGGTCTTGATTACTACATCGTTATGGATGACGACTATGTATCATTCTGTATGCGTTGGGAAGACGGCACAGCCTTAAGACGTACCGAAATCAACGACTTAGACACAGCGATTGAAGAAACATTTAAATTCTTAGATGAATCTGGTGTTGACTGTGTTGCCTGGGCGCAAATTGGTGACTTTATCGGCGGCCAAGGCTCAGGTTTATGGAAACAGCGTTTAAAGCGTAAAATTATGAACGTGTTTTTCTGTAAAACCGGTTGCGATTTTGAATTTAAGGGCAAAATCAACGAAGATGTAAACTGTTATGTGTACCTAGGTAGACAAGGCAGAACGTTCTTAACAGTTCGTGACTTTGCTATCGACCAAACAGTTACACAGGCCAACGCCGGTGGATTAACTGATATATATTTAGAGCAAGGTACCTACATTAAATCTTTTTACTCTGTTATTTGTTGTCCATCTTGTGTAAAAGTTGGCGTCATGGGTAGTGGAGATTACCGTTTTCATCATAAAATCAACTGGGAAAGAGCAGTACCTAAGATTATTAGCGACCAATTTAAGAAAAAGTAAATTTAATTTTAGCGTTAAAACCGTTTTATGCCCTCGTCCGTGCGACTTTTTAAGCCTAAATCCAGTCAAAAACCAACGGGCTGATACATTGTTCAGATTTAAGTAAAAACGTGTTTAAAACCGTTCTCCGGAACGATTCAGAGTCTTTAAAGTGCAGACTTAAAACAGCACTTTTTAAAAATCAACACACAGGTAGTTTTAAAGACAAGTTCGATTCTTGTCGTGTTGTCAAAGAAAAAACTGATATATAAAGTGAATTACCAGAAAGGAGGCATAAGTTATGCCAGAAAATAATAGAAACTTAACGAATGCCTCTAGCATTCAAAAGAACAACACAGAGGTAAATACATTATTTACAAACGAACTAGAACAATTTAACTCTATTACGAACATTACAGAGATGCTACATATCATGCAGGCACCATTTAGAGCGTCTAGTATGAATAAGGCATCTGTCATGGGTGGTGGTTACCAACTTGAAGTTAACACACTTTATCGTAACCAAGGTTACAAGAATAAAAATTTTATCTTTGATGAGTTTACACTTAAAAACATCTCTGACGAAGATAAACAACATTTATACGTAAACAATGGTATCTATGCAACCTCTAAATCACGTCTGTTAGAAATGGCAAAGCATTACACAGAAGAAAATCATTACGACCGTTATGCATTTGCAAATACGGGCGAACAATATAATATGCATAGTGCCAAGTTTGACTTCTTCTATAAAGGAGACAAACTAGCAACACAGACATTAGAACTTAATACAACAGATGTTATACGTCACCGTAAGTCAGACCTTCGTGGGTTCATCGGATATGATATTGATATTGATAATGTAAATGCAGAGAGAGCAAAGAACCTAATTGATGATATTAACGACGGTGTTGTTCCTACACCTACAATGGTTGTAGTAACAGGTACAGGTGTTCATTTAAAATACATCTTTACATCACCGATGGCTATCACAAGTAATACAGTATTACAAAAATATCAGACTATGCAGGGATTATTCTCTCGTATGTTTACACATGACGCACGTTACTGTGGTAAGGAACAGGAAACTGGCTCTTATCAGCGTGATTTGCCTATCGGTCAGTTAATGCGTGCAGTAGGCAACGTTTACGATAAATACGATGACTGTTCTATTTTAACAGCAGGCTATACATCAGGCGTTTATAGCGATATTAATACTTTGAATGAATGGGCTGATATTCCTGAAATTGAAATCAGCAGAAAATCATCAGCGATTGCCTATGATAATGCGAAGGCTCGTAAACTATCAGCAAGAGAATATCAACGTTTATATGACACTTTCTTAACTGAAGGTGTAGGTAATCGTACACGCCATAGAAATGCATTATTCTACCACATGTTGATTGAAGGAGACATGTCTTTTGACGAGGCGTTGGTTCAAATTAACATTATGATAAATGAATTGAACGAAAGATTCCCTGTACAAGGAAACCCCGTTCGCTTATTAACAGTAAACGAGGCACGCAAGTTCGACCCTAACAGTCCAGAGTGTGATGTCAAGTATTGCAACAAGTATTTAAGTACAAGTGCGATTGTTGATACAATTATGTATAAGAACAATATTAAACAAAAACGATACAGAACCGGCTTAAGTCAGAGCGAAAATATCACGAAGGTCAACAAGGAAACCGTTCACCGTATTGGATTACGTGCAGAGTGCTTGCTATACGCTATTGTAAACACATTAAATAATGATAGGGGTAATAAATCTGGAGTGGCAAATTACAACGGACAACAGTGTATTATCGGTGATTACGATTTTACACCTTTTGTGCTGGCTCATACGAATACTTATAACATTGGTGGGGATATACTTCAACGCCCGGTTAAGCGTTCTTATGAAGTAATTGACAACCCGGATGCTGAACGTAGCCAAACAGTGTTGGTTAGAGTATTTGAATACCTAAACGGTACTTTAGTTCAGCGTATAGGCTTAACAGATATTTACAGTAATCGTCAGCAGTTAATCCATAGCCTATTGCTCGCCTCAACACCACAAGCAACAAGGGATGAGTTCTATAGCCGTTACGCAGGCGTGGCAGTGCCTACTAGATACACTGTCCAGAGCGAAGAGTTGTATAGAGAAATGAACACTTACTTTAACATTTTACTTTCATTATCACACCATCACTTCAACAAGATTAGAGAGGGTGTGAGAGCGGAGCATGCTTATATCACTGGTAATGTACTTACAGAGAACTATAATAAAGTTAATGAGTCTCTATTACGTATTAAGGGATTATTAGATTTATTCAACGTTAAGCGTGAGGCTGTTATTAAGAGTGGTGTTAGCACTAATGTTATCAACGCTATTTATGCGACTAATAGAAAGTCATTAGCACTTGCACAGCAGATTGAGCAAGAATTATTAGCAAGCCAGTTACACGATATGTTAATCAACTTTAATGGTAAGCGTATGCCTCTACAGGAGCGTTTAGATAAGTACGAACAAATCTTAAACTTTGTAAGTATTAATAATATAGAGTTAAGTTTTGACAACACATACCAACTATGGCACGGAATCAGTGCGTTAGGTAACCAGGCAAAGACACACAATGAACTGTTCATTACTGAAATAAACAGACGTTGGGACCGTCTTCAGGCACTAGCACCTACGATTTTAGCAACAGACAATCTAATCAGACGCTTTATTCATAAAGGTAAGGGCAATAAGACTAGACTACATGGTACATTTATGTATGTATGTTACTTACGTAAGCACTTAGGTTTCTTAGACATGTTGCCAGTAGATGTAAGTTTCCCATTTACAAAAGCATATAAATATGTAGGTATCGAACTCACAAAGATTGGTAGAGAACTCTTAGAATATAACAATGATAACAGTTATGCTATGAGAATGTACCCAACATTCGACCCTAGAACAGGTAGCAAAGGTTATGCGTACAAGGAGTTCACAGACCGTGGTTACATCATAGCACTAGCGAAGTATTACCGTATAAGTGGTAAATACAGAAGTGATGAAGAGGTAATGAGGTTAGCAAAGAATTTAATGAGTCAATTTAAGAGTAAGGACCTTTCTGCGGAAAATGGTATGAGACTATTAGAAAGATTAAAAAATGAAACTATCTCATATCTCAACGACCTTAAGTTAATGGGTAAACCGGAAGATAATTCAGAATATGTAATCTTTGAAGATACAGATGGTAATGCAGATATTCCTGCAACAGTTATTACAAAAACTGACTTGGTAGGAGAAAATCTGTGGACCTGACGATACCCTCATTGGCCCTCAAACACATCTAAACTAAAATAAAACTAGTCTAAATGGTATAAAATTAGATAAAAATAAACTCACTGATTAAATTTCTAGTGAGTTTTTATTTTTTGCCTCATGGTCATATCTTGTTCATATTCGTTATCATATTGTAGGGTGTTATCCCTACCTCACACCTTAAACTAAAACAACTTCTAATAGTTCTGGAACTTTAAGGTATAACTTCTGGAACTGTTAGAACTAAAACAACTTCTAATAGTTCTGGAACTAGTAGTAATAACTCTTGGAACCAATACATCTTGGAACTACTAGTTCTAATAACACCAAAGCGTACCTCTACTAGAACGTAAACCACTAATACTAGTACCCTTAATCCTATCAGGAAACTGTTATCACTAATACTCTTAGAACAAGAGACTCCTAGGATAACTCCTATTGATAGTACCCTTTAAGATAATTACTCTTCTAATGTTTAATTCCACCTTAACAGTCTTAATACATTATCATTTCAACTCTTTAGCCTAAAATAAGACCACCTATAATACCGGTAGTCCTATTGTCCCTTTATACTTTCAATAGACCATAAGTTCTTCCTAACGTAGAGTAGTCGTTCTTAGATTTTCTTCTTAAATCCACATCAAACTACACCTAACATAGTTCTTATTCATTCCACTCATGATTTATATCTTCACTTAATATATCAAGATTAGGACTGTCACCAATAGGTTCTTCTTGTTATTCCATCTAAACCTATTCATCTAAGTATATTCTTTTACACCTACTATCCTAGGTCCAATAACCTTAGTAAATAACCTTAGTACCTACACCTACTATCCTAGACCTACTAACCATCTTATACCTACGCTTTAGACTTTGTGTCTTAGGTATTCTTAACTCTAAACCTATTAGACCTTAGGCTCGTTGTTCTCTTATGCCTTAGGGATATTCCTTTATAAAACTACTTAATCCTATACCATCTAGTGACCATAAGGCGTCAGCCCTTAGGTATATATGACCATAGGTGCCACGGCGGGCGAATTTTTGAAGTTTTTAAAAATTTTGTTGCAAAGTAATAAAAAGTTGTATAATATAAGTGTAAGGGTATGAAGGCACCTTATAAAAGCATTCTCATATGGCGGGATATTATCAATGGTAGATGGTCGGGTTCATACCCCGAAGGTTGCAGGTTCAAGTCCTGCTCCCGCAACTTTTCTAAACCAACAGCAAAAAAATAAAAACTTTCTCATGGTAAAGAAAAAAATAAAGGTTTAGAGTGATTTTCCTACCTAACAGCAAAACATTAAATTTCTATTGGTCAGAAAAAAAGAAAAGAGGTAAGAGTTATTTATGAATTTTACAAATTTATTAGAAAATGAATTAAATTACACAGAAACAGAGAACGGTGCGATTGCACTACGTTCAACTAAGAGTGGTTTATTAGATGCTTTTAGTACATTAGCAACATTCCGTGAAACAGATGAAGATACAATCATCAAGACTTTTAATCTTGCTTATGCAGAAAACAAAGAATTAGCGATGAAGTTGTTATTTTATGTTCGTGATATTCGTGGTGGACAGGGTGAACGTAGGGTTTTCCGTGTTATTATGAATTATTTAGCAAAGAATAAGCCAGAAGTAGTTATCAAGAACTTAGATAACTTTGCTTTCTATGGTCGTTATGATGACTTGTTATGTTTATTAGATACACCAGTTGAACGTGAAGTTCTTGATTTAATTAAGGAAACACTAAAGGCAGATGTTAAGTCTGTTGATAATGGTGGAGCACCAAGTCTTATGGCTAAGTGGTTACCATCTATTAATGGTGTTAAGAATACACGTAAGGTTGCATTAAAGATTGTAAATGGTCTTAATATGTCTGAACGTGAATATCGTAAGACATTATCTAAGTTACGTAGAGCGTTAGACTTAGTTGAAATTAAGATTGCAGAGAATCGTTATGAAGATATCGACTTCTCTAAGTTGCCATCTAAAGCACAGATGGTTTATCGTGAATTATTCATGCGTAAGGCACAGGAACGTTATTTGGTGTATCTAAAAGAACTTATGACAGGTAAGGCTAAGATTAACGCTGGTACACTAATTCCTGTTGATATTGTTTCTAAGATTATGAACAACTACAACATATCGTTAAGCAATCGCTATTTATACGATGCTATGTGGCAGAACTTACCTAACTGGTTCGAGGGTCGCAACGAAACTGGAATCTGTGTAGTTGATACATCTGGTTCTATGTCAGGTATGCCTATGGAAGTTGCCATCTCACTTGGTTTATATTGTGCTGATAAGTGTAATGGACCATTTAAGAATAGATTTATCACATTCTCTAGCAGACCAGAACTTGTAAAGGTTCAAGGTGAAGATATTGTTGATAAGATTCACAATATGCAACGAGCAGACTGGGGTATGAATACTGATTTCAATAAGGTGCTAGGATTAATCTTAGATACTGCTATTAAGAACAACTGTTCACAATCAGATATTCCTAATAAGTTGTATGTTATCTCTGATATGCAATTTGATTATGCTAGTGGTCGTGACACTTTACATCGTGATTGGGCAGAGAAGTTTGCAGAACATGGTTACGAAATGCCTGCCATCGTGTATTGGAATGTGCGTACAAGTCATTGTGGTATGTTTCAAGAAGATAAGAACGGTACTAACGTTGCTATGGTAGGTGGCTACTCACCTGTTCTATTTAAGAATGTAATTGACGGTACACAGTACGAAACAACAGTCAATGAGAAGGGCGAAACTGTAGTAAAGCAGAAGATTGACCCAGTTATGGTGATGTTAACAACACTACAGAGTGAGAGATACGACAGAGTTCGTATTTAAGAATTACGGTTTAGTGGGTACCGCTTGAAACCCACTAAAAACTGATATAAATAGTATCAACAACAGCAGAAGAGCAGTTGATGATAAAAGATAGGCTACAGCAAACATAAACTTACTTTTAAAGACAAGGTGAATATACAGGTTAAGGATTAGTCGTCCTGAATACCCGTATTAGGGTCGTCCTCGAAGATGACAACAGAGACAACTGTCTAAAATCGCCTATCTGATAAATTTTTAACATAAACTCAGGAACGGGCGGTGTAATACATCGCCTTTTCCCTTATTTAAGCAAAAATTTCAATTTAAAAATATAGCCGAAAAGGAAAATTAGGAAGAAACCGCGTGACTTTAATGACCTATTTTTAGGCAAAAATAAAGAGGCTGATAGATTGTACAGTTTTAGGTAAAAATACGTTTAAAACCGTTCCTAATAAAGGTTCATACCTAGGTAAAGGAGAGATTATGATTTTAATATTATGTGAAAAACCGTCGCAGGCAAGGAACTATGCATCTGCTATGGGTGGTAGTGTAGACAAGAAGTTTAAATGGGAAGGTAATGATGTTGTCATAGTTAATGCAAGAGGCCACCTGTATCAGTGGGCTGATGTTAGTGTAATCGCAGGTCCTTCGTATAGTAAGTGGTCTCTGACATCTTTACCTTGGTCCTATAAGGACTTTAAATGGAAAAGGGTTGTTGCTGATGGGTGCAGAGATGTAATCAATAATATTAAGGAAAAGGCTAAGAGTTGTTCTGAAATCTGGATTGCTACCGACAATGACGAATCAGGCGAGGGAGACCTTCTCGCTGCCGAAGTATTAATAGAGAATAAGTTATGTAGAGGCAAGGTCATTAAACGCCTATTCCACGTGTCAGAAAGTAAGCGTGATATTGAGTCTGCCTTGGCTAATCCTGTGGCTATAGAAGATTTGGAGTCTTGGCCTCCTTATCAAAAAGCATTATTTAGAAGTAAATGGGATTATCTATCTATGCAAGCAACAAGAGTATTAACTTTAAACAGTCCTATCAAGGCTGTGTTGGCTACTGGTAGACTAAAGGGTGCTATGGTAACACTTGTAGGTAATCAAGAAGAGTTGGTTAATAATCATAAATCTGTATTTTATTTTCAGAATCGTTTTAGAGATGATAATGGCAATGTCTATGTGAATGAAAAAGAACCTAAGTTTGATGAAGAGTCTAAGGTTCCTAATACATATAAATCAAGTGCTGTTAGATGTATCAAGAGTGAGATGAAGAAAACAGTGCCACCTAAGATGCTGGACTTGGCGTCATTATCAGCAAGTTTAGCAAGCAGAGGCTATAAGCCAGCGAATGTTTTATCAACGTATCAGAAAATGTATGAGGCGTCTATTGTTACTTACCCAAGAACAGATGACCATACAATTACACATGAGCAGTTTTTAGAGTTAGTTGCTTTGGCTCCAAAAATCGCCAAGGTTATCGGTGTCGATGTTGATTTATTGACACATAAAAAAGCAAGAGCAACACATGTTAAGGAAGAAGGTTCTCACGGAGCCAATAGACCTGGTGAGGTAGTTCCTAAGTCGCTTAATGATTTAGAGGCTAGGTTCGGTAAGATTGGTGTTGCGATTTATACCATGTTAGCAAAATCAGCGTTATCAATCTTGGCAGAGGATTATGAATATGAGCAACAGACAGGCGAGGTTGTGAATTACCCTGCATTTATTGCAAAAGTAAATATACCTAAGAAGTCTGGGTGGAAAGCAGTATATGGTCAAGATTTAGATGATGAAGAAGAGGTCACATCTAAGGGCATCGGTAAAAAGGCTAGTCCGTTTGTGTATAAGGGTGAGCCACCTAAACCAAGTAAACCAACGATGAAATGGTTAATGAAACAGTTAGAGAAATTTAATGTTGGTACAGGTGCGACAAGAACAAGTACTTTATCTCAAATTACAAGTGATAAGGCAAGTTACCCTTTAATGAGCAACCATAAGGGTTTATTGTCTTTAACGCAATACGGTTCTATAGAACACAAGTTACTAGCAGGTACTCTATTTGGTGGCACTAAACTAACAGAGCATGTCATGGCTATTATGAAGAAAATCGGTCAGGGTCAGTTTGAGTGTATTGATAAGCATTTAGAAGAAATGGCTACTATCATTGAAAAAGAGATACCTGTTGTTCGTGGGAACAGGGAATCTATTAAGGTAGAACGACCTATGACTCAACCGAAACAAGAAGGCAAGACCTCTAAGGGTGAAGATGTGAAGTTTAAAGACGAGTGGAACGGTCATAAGTTCACAGCAGAAGAGATTGAAAAGTTATTAAACGGTGAAACGATTGATATTTTTGACGAAAAATTTAAAAATAAAAAAGGCAACAAGTACGGTGCTAGAGGTAGTTTTGAATGGCAAGAGTACAAGGGTCATAAGTTTTACGGTTTCAAATTGCAAGAGTTCTTGAATGTTGATTAAAATGCGTAAAAAACTGATATAGTTTATGAGTTTAAGTGATAGCAATTCATTTAAACGCAATATGGCCTAGTTGGCAGAAGGAGTAAAGAGTAATGTATATTATTTACAGTTTTATCGGTTCTTTCTTAGCACTGGTTGTTTACAACTTATTTGGTGGTAAGCAGTTTGTTGAAAAGAAAATCAAGGAATCCAAAGAACACAAAGAAGAAAATTAGTTAAGATTATGCACTTTTGCTAAAAAGTTGTATAATATAAGTAGAGGTATCTAAAAATAGGTTGCAACCGTTAGGGCCTCTTCGGGTGTGGTAAGGTGTCCCAAATAATTTATAAATCCCAGTTTTGAACTTACCTATATGAGGTTGCTGAAATTCAGTTGTGATTGCCGAGCACTGGGCAAATGACTTTCACTTGAATATTGGCATTAAAATCCTATGAGAACAAAGTCCCTTATTTGAAGGTGGAATACCTTCAGGGTAAATGAGAGCGAATGGGTTAGAGGTAGTCCCATCAACTATGAAAATCCTGTGGGCAATAGTTGATAAAAACTCTATATATGGCGAGGTATATCAGTAGTAGATGGCTAGGTTCATACCCTAGAGGCCGCAGGTGCAACTCCTGCCCTCGCAACCATAAAACACACGAGTAGGTCTATATACAGGCTACTCTTTTAAATAAAGAGGTAACATATGAGAACTGAATATATATTAGGTGACTACAAATTAGTAATATTGAAGCACAATAATATGCCTACGTGCATGTTATACTATCCTGGCCTTGTTGTGTCTGTCATTCAAGATGACAGCGTAGAGAAATTAGCACAAGACTATGTATCAGGTAAGCAAGAGACTTTAGGTCTAATTTTAGAAAAATTTAATAGAGGGTAAAAGTATGGATATTAAACTTAGTTCAGAGCGTAATATGACGCTTGATTTAGAAAAAGAAAGTTCAATTTTACTTGTCGGTATTTACGGCACAGGTAAAACAAGAACAATTAAAGAAATTTTGCGACATGCAAAAGCAGAATATGATGACCTAGATGTATTATATGTAGATGAACATACAGCAGACTTTGATACAGTTAAGGATATTACAGGTTATTTACTTAACGATAGTGCAAATATGACAGAGAGTGAGTTAAAATCTCTTTATGAAGTGGTTAAGGCACAACAAGAGTTCCGCAATCACTTAATCTGTGACGCAGGCGTACATACTTTAGCAGAACTGGTTGGTAAAGAAGTAACAACCTTTGTAATCGGTGATAGAGAATATATGCCAGATGATATTATTTGTTATTATGAGAACGGAAAACAGAGATGGTTATTAATACATGAGTGGTATAAGAGAAAAGTGAAAGCAGCCAATAGTTATTTTGGTTACAGTCAGATTATGAGCCGTATTGGTAAATATAATCCAACAAGATTAATGCTATGCTTTGATGAGTTCTACACGTTAAATATGTCAAAAGAAGGCCAGAAGTTAGTTCATGATATTGCATTGAGTATTATTCATTTTGGTCGAGTTGTATGCCAGAACGTCATTTTAACAACGCAAAGAGTAGAACGACACAAGGAGTATGGAGATGTCTACAAACTGGCATCAGTAAAGGTGTTCTTCCATTCTGGCTTTGATAACGCAGATGATTTTAAAGTTTTATTTAATAAGGAACTACCTGTAAATGCCGGTAGAGGTGACGTAACATTTGCAACACCTTACTATACATCTATTGATAACGGCGTTGTATCTGAATTATGGGAATCTATGGACGAGGTTTTGGTAGAACATGAGTTGGAAGATTTTTCACTTTCAGAAATTAAAATGCTATCTCAAATCTTAAAGCGTAAGGTTGTATATCTTGATAAAATGTTTGAGAGAAGATTGTTACACATTATTGAGGTCACAAGAGAACTAGACTTTAGTGGTTGTAAGGATGTAAACATATCGTGGCATATTGTGGGCCAAGATGTTAATGTATCAGTGTTGACTTACCAGTTGCCAAGTGATTATGTCATTTCTGCGAAGATGTTAAATATGTCTGATGAAGATTTGATTAAAAATAAAGAATTATGCAAATATATTGGATAACGTATTTGTGTACCATCTAGTAAGTAGGTTAAAATGAAAAGCAAAATCATAGAGGCTAAAGTCAGTCTAAAGAAGATTGTTAATATCTTGTCATGTTTTGGTTTTTATATTGAGGAAACAACTCAAGGTGAGAAAAGGGCATGCGTATTGCTAGTCAAAGACGAACAGTTTAGCGTGTTTGTTGAAAGAGGTAAGGTATACCTAAAGGTTGATTGCTTCTTAACTCTAAAAGGGAAAAGATTAACTTATAGTAGTATCTATGTAAGGCTGGTTGATGAGGAATCAACGATTAGGGATAGGTTGAACATGGTTGTGTGTAATTTACGAGTGTTCGGTGAATTTTCAGGATATAAAATTACTATAGAGTAATGAGAGATAATAATAAACTTTAAAAACGGTGTTGACAACCTCTAGAAACTGTGGTATAATAGTATATGTAATCAGAAATAGATGATTGTTTGAGTTCTCGGTCCGCGTAAATAGCGAACTCGGTAGTCTCTTGCCGGAGACTAGTTCAAGTACAGAACAGCAGGTGCAAATCCTGTCAGAACTACATCAACCTATTTTAGTACCTACATAGAGATTATTTTCTAGAGGTAATCAAAGTGAGTCATAGGGAACAAATAAAAAGATGGCACAATCAATTATTCAAGATTATAAAGCGTATTAGAGTGAGGCACGTATCGGTGAGCGTGGCAGCCATGTCGGCGCTGTGTTTCGATGGTAAGAAAAATGAGTGGGTTCGACTCCCATCGTTCTCAATATGCTCGCTTAATTTGGACATATAGTTTAATGGTAAAACTGACCGCTCATAACGGTCGTTCGGTGGTTCAATTCCATCTATGTCCACTTGTCATGAGTACTGACATTAAACAAACTTCGGGGCACCGCGACCGTGGTAATTGATACCAAAAAAATATGCTTTAAATAAGCAAAGCGGATTTAAATGGAGAGTCCATGCCTTAGTTGGAAGTTGATTAAAGATAGAGGACCATGCTATAGTTGGACAAACTTAAGATAAATCAATATCAGCGGAGATTCTTAAGTGAGACCAGAGTCCCAATTCAACGGGTTGTAAGAGGATAGAATTGTTGCTGGGTAATACATAGAAACGATTAAAACTGTTAACGTCTATGTATCAGTGTTTGATGCTTTGTCGACAAAAGTGTAAGAACAGTTAAACTTTGATTAATAAAAATAATCATTGGTTTGCGGCCGTCTAGGTATTTAATTGAAGTTTAAAAATGCAAGGTAATACTTGCCTGACTCATCCACGTTTGTGGACAAGAGATGCGAGGACGTCTGGTTGAGGAAATTAGGCGCTCTCTTTAAGGGTCTGTGCGAATACCCAAATTAAGTTGAATGTCAGAACGCACAACATATAAGTCCTTATTTTGTATCAGAACACAATAAAACACGCTAGTGTGACATTCCTGTTGTGATTCAATGAGCAATAAGGCATTGAAACCAAGACCTGTATTATCGGTGGAATACCGAAGTTGTCGGCAAACTCTGGTCGCAAACCCTTGATTGTAGTGTAATGTTATAGTCCGACAAGTGGGCATACAATCAGAAAAACGACACGAATGTTGGGCGTGTATAAATAAAGTCCAACACATGTTTGGATATAGGCAAATCAGTCGGTTCGAGTCCGACTGTTCGTAAATGATATTTTCCTTGAAAAGGTTCGAAACTTTTTAAAAAACAGATTGAGAGTAATTAACTCAATCGCTCAACAAGTACAAGGTTTAAGTTGAGAATATATAAGTAGATTGTAGCCTAGGCAGATGTTGGTTCGAATCCAACCTTGGTCGCTAGAACAGGTATCTCAAATGGTAGAGTAGCCACGGGAGCAGTCGAAATATATGCTGGTACGGGTAGTGTAATTATTCAGTTCAACTCTGAATACTGGCAAAAATTTTTAAAAAAAATACAAAAAATTGATATAAATTATGTACAACGAGTTAAAATTGTTGTATAATAATAAATGTAGAAGAAATGCACGTTGAAGTTAGTGGTCGTCTGGCTCACTAATGGAGTGTCCACAGAGAGTTAAGATATTTCTCTCCCAGATAGGTAGTAATACCGAAACTAAAAATATCTAAACAATAAAAACATGGTTCGAGAGTGTGTAAATGGGTAAAACATGAACTTAGGTTGTAATGCCTTCTCCTATAAAACACAACTGCTAGAAAAAGATAGTGCTGGAGTGAGTTACCGGGGCTGTATCTTACCATTTAACAATATTGTCGGTGTAGTTCAACGGCTAGAATTCCAGTCTTCCAAACTGGTTATGGGCGTTCGATTCGCCTCACCGGCTCCATGTAGGTGTAGTTTAATGGCAGAATATCGGCTTGCCAAGTCGAAGATGAGGGTTCAATTCCCTTTACCTGCTCCATATCGGTGTGTGGGAAAATTTGGTTAATCCGCGTCACTTGGGATGATGAGACTGCACGTTCAAATCGTGTCACACCGACTAAAAACTGATATAAAAGAAGTAAGTAAAAAGAAAAGGAGAAAACGCTATGTTATTAAATTCAATCAAACTAGAACAAGTGAATAGAACACACAAGAACGATAGTACGGTAGCGTTTTGGTATTGCCTGGATAGGATGCCCTGTATTAGGAGTTAATTAGTTAGTCAAGACTAAATTAAAATATCTTAATATGGGACAATTCTTAGATGTGTAATACACACGGATGGAGTTGTCCTTTTGTTATATACTTATGGGGAATGGGTCTGCATGGGGTGGACACTTGACTTGCAATCAAGACATCAGACGAGTTCGATTCTCGTATTCTCCACTTAAAATGCCCCTATAGCATAACGGATAGTGCTTAGGTCTTCTAAACCTACGATTCAAGTTCGATTCTTGATAGGGGTGCTATGAGTTTGAAATCTCGATAACAAAATTCAAGATTTGGTTACGTAGGGCAGTGGTTCAGCCCCATCTCCTTGTCACGGAGAAACACGTGGGTTCGATTCTCATCGTAACCGCCATTTGCCCGCTTAGCACAACTGGTAGTGCAGTTGCCTTGTAAGCAGAAGGTTGTTCGTTCGAGCCGGACAGTGGGCACTTAAGTTAAAGAGTTCTTATTAAAAACTCTAAAATTTGGGGTAATACAGCGTAATTGGTAGCGTCCCTGACTGTAAATCAGGTGCCTCTGGTGTTGGAAGTTCGAGTCTTCCTTACCCCACCATATTGCTAAGTAATTCAGTGGTAGAAATTAGGCCAGCATAAGCCTATATACGTAAGTTCGATTCTTGCCTTAGCGCCCATACGCTCTCATAGGCAAGAGGCTAAGCCACACGACTTTCTCTCGTGTATCATCGGTTCGAATCCGATTGGGAGTACCTAATGCTGACGTAAACCGAAATTGGTATCGAGGCAGTCCTGAAAACTGTTGGGCTGGTTAACAGCCGGCCCTGTGGGTTCAAGTCCTACCGTCAGCGCCATATGCTTTTGTAACTCAATGGTAGAGTAATGGCCTTTTAAGCCATGAGTTGCTGGTTCGAGCCCAGTCAAAAGCACTTTATATGCGAGTATAGATTAATTGGTTAAATCATACGACTGATAATCGTAAGAGTCCATGTTCGAGCCATGGTATTCGCACTAGAGTTTCTAACATATTCTCTTCAAAAATATGTGGTCTTATCTGCATAGGGCAAAGGCTGTCCCACTTCCCTGTCACGGAAGAATATGCGGGTTCGAGTCCCGTTGCAGATGCCATGCACTATTAACTCAATTGGGAGAGTACTTGTCTTACAAACAAGAGGTTGGCAGTTCGAGTCTGTCATAGTGTACTAAGAGTTTTCGATATTTACTCTTAAAAGAAATATTGAATTTTGGGAGCATAGTACAAAGGTAGTACAGCCGGCTGTTAACCGGTCAATGAAGATTCGATTTCTTCTGTTCCCGCCATACTCCTGTAACTCAATAGAAGAGTAGCGGTCTCTTAAACCGAAGGTTGCTAGTGCAAGTCTAGTCAGGAGTACCTTTAAATCGCTATGTAATTCAATTGGTAGAAAACGTATTTCATAGGTACGTAGTTGCACGTTCGAGCCGTGCCATAGCGACCATTTAAACCTAAAAAGGAAGTATTAATATGATTGTAAAGTTAAAAGAGTTTGGAACAAGTCTAGGTAGCAGAGTTCTAGGAAAAGAAGTAAGTAATATGATTAACTTTGATAAAGAAGATGAAATCATACTAGACTTTCAAGATGTTAAAATGATAACTAGTTCTTTCGCTGATGAAGTGGTTGGTAAGAATTTTGCTAAGTCAGGAATACACAACTTCTTCAAGAAAGTTCAGATAGTAAACTCTTCTGAACAGATTAAATTCATTTTAAAGAAAGCAATCATGGATAGATTGGTGGAACTTGATTGAAACCAAGACCTGATTTAAATGATTTGCTCCTATCGAATAACGGCCAATTCGCTACCCTCTCAAGGTAGAAACATGAGTTCGATTCTCATTAGGAGTACCATTTAGGAGAATATATGATTAAAGGTAAAATTTTCTTTAAAAATAAATCTGATTTGTATAGTTTGAAATTTATCGTAAATTATTATTTCTGTAATATTATTTCAGAAGAAAATCCTATTATCATAAATTTAGAAAACAAGAATGATGTAGGATTTAACTTAGTAATAAGTTGTAGTGAGATGAGATTCAGTAAATGGTTTAATTATAAGAAATCATGTGATAAGTTCCAATACGAAGGAGACTTAATTATGGACATCTTGTTCAATATCAAAGATTATTTAAAAGAAAAAGGTATTATAACATTCATATATTTCCCTATAGAGAATTATCCTGCAAAGTTGATTTTTAAAACTCTCTAAAGATTTGTAATTTTGCCTAATGGTGCAATGGTAGCACGAATGGCTCTGAACCATTAAATATATGTTCGAATCATATTTAGGCAGCCATGCCTGTGTGGTGCAACTGGCAGACACAACTGACTCAAAATCAGTTTAAATTGAGAGTTCGATTCTCTCCACAGGTACCATATTATTGTCTGGTGGTGTAGTGGTAACACATGTGACTTTGACTCACACATCGCAAGTTCGACCCTTGCCCGGACAGCCATGCCTCTATGATGAAATTGGTAGTACATACGGGACTTAAAATCCCGTGCTTGAAAGAGCGTGTCGGTTCGAGTCCGACTAGAGGCACTTGAGTTTGAAATCTCGTTATTAAAATTCATAAATAATGAACTTCTAAAACTCTATTTTCTGAATATGGCAAGGAGTTTGCTAGGTTAATAGAGATAACAGACGGAGTTTAATTTGGTGGAATTAGTGTAATGGTAACATAACAGATTGTGGCTCTGTGGATATGGGTTCAATTCTCATATTTCACCCCATGCTCCCGTGATGGAATTGGCAGACATGTTGGTCTTAGAAACCAATGCTTAATTGCGTGCGAGTTCAAGTCTCGCCGGGAGCACTACATATTTCCTCGTATTATAACGGATAGTATGCAAATCTACGAAATTTGTGGTAAGAGTTCGATTCTCTTCGAGGAAGCCTAATAAATGATAGAAAGGAACGGTCTATGAATACAAAAGACTTTGAAGTGACAAAGGACTTACAATTAAATAGTATCACTCATGGCAAGGTGAGCCTGGAAGAAACAGTCAAGTATATTGTGGACTACCTTTCAGCAGATACCAAAGCAAAGTATGAGATAGCAATCGGTACAGACTCAATGACACGTAGCCAAACCAAGTTTGCTCTTGCGATTGTAGTTCACAGGAATACGAATGGAGCAATTTTCTTCTCTCGTACTTTCACTCATTCAAAGTTCAATAAGAACATGTTACATGAAAAGTTAGTGAGGGAAACGTCAATGTCTATTGATACAGCGGTATTTATTGCAGAAGAGTTAAAGAAATATGGTATTGATGTACTAGATAATAATAGCAACATTGATTTCCAAGTTCATATGGATATTGGAACGAAGGGTGCTACTGCTGAATTTATTTCAGAGTTAGAGGGTTGGGTAACGGCGTACAGTTTCAAATACAAGATTAAGCCAGAATCCTATGCATCTTCAACGATTGCAGATAAGTTAAGCAAGTGAGTTTTAGAGATTCTCGATATTAAAAATCTCTAACTTGGTTCGGTGGACAAGAGGTTAAGTCAGTGGCCTGCAACACCACTAATCGTGAGTTCGACTCTCACCCGAATCTCCATTATGGTTCTTGAGCAAGTACGGTTATTGCGTTGGTCTGAAAAACCAAAGAACATGGTTCAACTCCATGAGGAACCACTTTTAAAATATCTCTGTAGTTCAATGGCAGAACAGCGGTCTCCAAAACCGTCGATACTAGTTCGAGTCTAGTCAGAGGTGCTTTTTATTTAAAAACTATTTACAAAAATCTTAATTTGTGTTAATATGGTCTTGTAAAAAGAAGAGGTACTAGACTATGGAAACTATGACTCAAATCATAGATAAATTATTGAATGAATTGTCAATCGTATTTGTTAGAGATAAAGAAGAAGGTCACTATTATGGTCTTGAACTCATGGGCGACTACGGACTAAAAATAGAACTAGTTTTAGATACCCGTGACGAAATGGTGGAGATTGGCGCCGTATTGTATAGTGGTCCTATTAAGTTTGAGTTTGAAACATTTGCAAGTGTTACCAGCGAGTCTGTTTTAAAGGAAGTTGACGCTATTGTAGAAAATGCTAAGAATTTAGTTAACGCTATTGAAATATTCACCAACAAGAAAGGTGTGTACTCATACTAAAATGTTAGGTAAAGAAATCGTTGAGAAAGTTGTTAATATTCAAAAATTATTGGAAGACAATCTAAATAAATGTTTATTTGCTGTATATGAAGAAAAAATTGTTCCTCCTTATGGTCAAAAAGAGTTTTCTTTTAATTCCATTATCATAGACGAGTATGGTGTATGGTTGGTTAATGTTTTTGAATATGGTACTAGCGGGTACGGAGACATGTTGAATATTAATAAGGCAGAGTCTATTCATGTAAGAGATGTCAATAAGACAATGCTATTAGAGATGAAGCCACATAAGGAGTGAATTATGACAATTAAAGAGTTTCTAAGTATTTTAGACACAGAATGTGTAGATAGTATTTGCATTGTCAAGGGTAATGAAATCCTATGGAGTGACACGGATTTTACAACTGTACCGACAGAATTTCTAAATCAGGAAATTAAATTAGTAACACCTCAATATAATACAGATTATGACGAGGACTTTGATGGGGAGATGTACCCAATAGGTAGCAGTCAAGATGTAATTATAGAGATAAACTAGGAGCAATAAACATGACAGTTAAAGATTTATTAATTTTTTTTAGACGTCTATAATGCACGTACTATTTCTATCATTTGGAATGATAAGATTGTGTGGGAAGGTGAAGATATTACAGATATACCACAGACCTTACTTGGTTGTGAGGTTGGACGAGTATTACCTCAAGCAGAAGCAGATTATGATGATGGTTTTACCTATATAGAGTTGTATATAGAATTGCGTTAAAGTTTTTCTATCCTTTCTCTTGACAAACATCTTCTGTATGTGCTATAGTATAACCATAAAGTTGAGGTAAACTTATGATAGAAAATAAAACAGTATTTGAAGATAGTAATTGTGTTGATATTGACGAGCGTTTTTTACCATGTGAAGATTACTACATTTGGGGATATTATGACACAGAAACAAAGAAATACACACTCTCTCTCGAAGTAGAGGAAATACAACATGTGAAAGAGTTTGATACCGAAGAAGAATTAAAAGAAGCGTGTGAGCAGGTTGCATTGAACTTAAAGAAAATAGTTGAGTCTATCAATGCAATCAAGAGTTGTATTCCTGACTCTGAAATGTTTATCTGTTCATAACAAACTAAAATAATAGTGTCGTTTGGTGCGGTAGCGACGGTAAATAAGTACTGTGCTTATTGACAATATAGGGAAAGGGTAGTTAATCCTCCAACTACCCTGACCTGCGCCCGTAACTAATTCAAATCTAGCCGGGTGCACCATTATGCCGTCATACCCAAGTTGGTGAAGGGGGTTGTTTGCTAAACAACTAGACCGCCTAACAAGGCGGTGCGTAGGTTCGAGCCCTACTGACGGCGCCTAAATTTAAGAAAGTGAGATACATTAAAAATATCTCACTTTTTTATTTACAAATACCAAGAAGTGTGATAATATAATCCTGTAAAAGAAAGAGGCACGCTTATGAAATTCACTGTTAAGACAGAATTAAAGACATTTACATTTACAGAACATGATGTAATCATGTTCAACGGTGCAAGATACATTTTAATCACACAGTCACCAAGACCAGGTTATGGATTTGGAGATGTGAATATTCCTATCAGACTTGCAGAAGAATGGATTAAGAATGGTGCTTTAGTAGAATGTGGTAAGTACAACAACACAGCATTACCTTTATATAAATTCGTGAGAGAGGTGTAGACAATGTCAAAAAAGCAAAAGTATAACTACGCACGACTACTAAAATTTATAGAAGGTGTAAAGCACTTTAATCCATGGATTGCACAGTGTATACTCAATTTTATTAACGAAAACGACAGTATTGAAATAGACCTTGAATATGTATCACCAAACGAGGTTAATATGAGTCTTAGCAACGGTAGAGAGTGCAAGGTCAGATGCACTAAGAAAACAGCATGGGTCGAATATCAATCTTGAGTAAACGGTGGCGTTAGAGACAGTGATGACAGTAAAAGAAGTAATAAATAAGTGTGAACCATGTAATTTCTTGGTAGTCAAAAATGAATATGGAGAAACCATTTTGAATACCAATTATTTTGATGATATTGATAATAACATTTTAAATAAAGAGGTGAAAGAATACCACGATTATTTAAATTCATACACATCGGAAGACTATGATGGTAATGAGTTTATGGTTTGTGAGTATAGTATATTGGAGGTTATATTGTATGTTTGAAGAGTTAATTAGTATTTTAGAAACTTATGGTACAGACATTAGAAGTACAAGAAGTATGATATCTGCTCGTAAAGACGTTGGAGATTTGGCATTAGTGTTTAATATTTTAAAGTTTAATGATGACTTTATGATTTTTATTGCTTTTGAAGATATTGATGGCAAATGGACAACTGTCTGGGAAACTGCTATACTAGCAAAAAACGAACAAGAATTGCATAGTATAGTAGAAAAAATGAGAGATGTGTTTAAAGTGTTTGAAACTTATTTATCAGAGAATAGTATCGGTGACACATCTAATCTATTTAAAAGAATTGTAGACACAGTTCAATAGTTAGTGTATACTTACGTAAATTAAATATTGGAATATCAAACGAGGTGCATAATGACAGTAAGAGAATTATTAACAGAAGAAAAAGACTATCTTGAGGTAAAAATCATAAAAGATGGCAAAGAACTGTTTTGGAATGAGATTGACGGGTTGTATGACGTTGATAGTAAACTCTTAGATATGGAAGTATTGTGGTACACTTATGAAACAGAGATTGTACAAGGTCCTATCATGAGTGCAGTTTATAATATTATAGTGGTTGAGGTACAATAAATATGTTAGTGAAAGAATTGTTAGAAAAGTTAGATTATGTAGACTCAAAACTTGATTATGCTGTTATTAGTTGTAATGGCAGTGATGAAAGATTTGAATTAGGTGCTTTTAAGGAAGAAAACCTTAACAAGATGACAGGATATTTAGATAAAGAAGTAAAGGCGTTCAGTTTCTGGGCTGACCATAGTGATGATGCTTATGGTGATATAGATGATGGTATGTTGCCACTTATAATCAGTACGCTGTGGATTGATATTGAATAATATGAGACAAAAGGTAAAAGAATTATTAACAGAAGAAAAAGGCAACTATGAAGAAATTTTAATCGAAAAGGGTGGTAAAGTGTTATTCTGTGGCACTTTAGACAAATTGAATTATTTGATAATCTTTACAAGTCCTTTATTAGATATGGAAGTATGGAAATGGTATTATCGCACTGATGAGATAGTAGAACTCTTTTTTGGTATATGTTTTAAAACTATAATGATTGAGGTGAGATAAGACATGAAAAAGAAACAAACAGTAAGAGATGTTGTAGCAGACTATTCATGTGATGTATTAACAATCGAATCAAATGGTCAAGTGTTAGACAGTAGAACAATAGATAGTGAGTCCCATATCTTTAAAGGGTTGCTTGATTTAAAGGTAAAGAATGTAAATAGTGAGGCTCACCGAGAATATTGCTCTTGGGACGACAATGCAGGATTCCGTTACAAGACAGTATTAACCATCGAGGTAGAATATAATAATTAGATTGTATTAGAAAGAGTAGGTTGACATGAATATTGATAAACTTATGGATATTTGCACTCAATTCCCTAACGTAAGAATTAGGGCAATCGGTGACGAGCAATTAGGAGAGAGTTATCATAAAGCCTAAAGAAGACACACACGCTTTTAAACTGTGAGATGGGTTTAGGTAGAAACTGTTGATAATAAAATGCACTTTGTTGTATTCTATTATAGAAAGGAGAAACACGACATGTACGAAGAGAAAAATCGTAAAATTAGAGAAAATGGCAAAGCAACAAGAGAAAGACATTCTAGCATGGACTGTTGTGTTGTCTCCGTAAAAGTTCAAGAGAATAGATTATCTAAAACGAAGTTAGAAAAAATACAACGTTGTTTTCTTGAGGCTAAGTGGTTATCCAATGCAGTTATAGCATCTGAAACATTAACTCTTGAAGATACCTCAACTGTTCAGGTCAAGATTAAAAACACTTTTGAGGAAAGAAAGATTGAGTGTCTTTCTGTTCAAATGAAGCAATCTGTGGTAGATGGTGTTAAACAAAATATTTTTAATCTATCTAAAGCAAAGAAGAAAGGTTTAAAGGTTGGTAGACTCCGATTCAAGAAAGAGTGCAACGAGATTAACCTCAAGCAGTTTGGACAGACTTATGCCATCAAAGGTAAGAATAAGATTTATATTCAACGAATTGGCATCCTGGTAGTGAATAGACTTGAACAGATTAACTTAGATGAAGTCGAGTTTGCGAATGCTAAACTTATTCAAAAGCCTCCTGGTTTTTACATTCATCTAACAGTCTACTCAAAGAAACAACCAGAAGTTCAGGAAGAAAAAGAAATTCTTGGTTTAGATATGGGAATCAAAGACCAACTTACATTCTCTAATGGAGTTAAGGTAAACTTTTACTTGGAAGAAAGTGAACAACTTAAAGGATTGACAAGGAAGTTAAATCGTCAAGTTAAGGGTTCTAACCAGTACAAGCAAACCTTAAATCGAATTAAGAGAGTTTATGAGCATTACAACAACAAGAAAAACGATGTAGTTAATAAGTTAAATTCAGTTTTAGAGAAAAACTACATCATCTGTTTCCAAGACGAATTATTGAACCAATGGAAACGGAAGAAACCTAAACGTAGATTTAGTTTTGGCAGAAAAGTTCAACATGGAATTTTAGGTCGAGTTAAGGATAAATTGAAAAAGAACAATTCTAACGTGATGTTAGAGAGTTCAATTCCAACAACTCAAACTTGTCCTGTGTGTGGATGTCTGACCAAGTATAGTTTAGATAAAAGAGTATACCATTGCAATCACTGTGGTTTCGAGTGCCTCGACAGGGATGTTCACTCTGCGAATATGATGGTATTATTGGGCGGGTATGGAACGTATCGCTCGTTAAACGCGGATGCTGTTAGCACCGAGAGGATGGTTGTTTTCTTAAACAACTTATCTGAACTTGGTGTGGTAGTTACTACCGACAGTATGCAAGCCGACTGCCTTTAGGTAGTGGGTAGTTCATTTAAAGATATGTTTGTTAAAAGTGTAGAGTCTAAGTCATCATTAGAACTAGCAATATGGTTTATGATATTAGTCTTGATTATGACTACACCGGCTAGAAGAAGTTCCTAGTTGACAATGATTGGTAATTGCTGTATAATAAAGATGTAATCAATAGGGCGAGGGAATAAGATGATGTCAGTAGTTGAAACATTTTTAGATATAGTCAAAGAAGCAGAAATATTGTTAGAAGATGGTTTTGAATTAGTTGAGGATGTTGACAAAAAGAGTGTACTTTTAAAGGTTTACGAAAAAGGCGTTGGTTCTAAACGTTTTGGCGATAAACATTTTACCGTTTCTATTTTGTATAACTACTCACTGTTTGTGGTTAAAACGGAAGTAGATATAAATGAAGTAGCGTTTGAAAACGAAGTTCAGTTCACTTTAGATGTTTATCCAAGTGTAGAAGATAAAATTAAAGACACTATTAAGGTGATAAGCGACTTGTCTAACGGATATTTCTTATAAAAATAATATTTAGTTAAAAACATATTCAGCGTATAACGCTTAAAGAGAGAGGTAATTTATGTCACATTTCACAGTATTAGTAGTAGATACACACAACGAGCAATCAGTAGATGAGTGGATGGAACCGTTCTATGAAGGTTTAGAACAAGATAGAATGTCCGATTGGACAGTTCAAGAGGTATTAGATTATTTCAAGAAAGAGAATGTTAATTTCCCATACGACCATGTAGATGAGTCCAATCTTGTAGAATACTTAGAACGTGCAGAAGAGTTAGAGTTCGACACTTCCGAGCATGATAGTGAAGGCAACCTATACTATTTAGGTAATAAAAATGCTAAGTGGGATTGGTACGAAATTGGTGGTAGATGGTCTGGTATGTTAAAGAAGTTAGACGGTACCAGATGTGACGAGTGTGAAGTCAAAGACTTAGACTTGTCATTAGATAAAGATATGTACGAAAAAGCAAAACGTTTCTGGGAAGTTGTTGTTGACAAGCAACCATTAAAAGATGGTGAATATGCTGACGGTTTCACTTCGTGGTATAAAGATGGTTATTACAAAGACACATTTGGTGATAAGGAAACGTTTGCAAAAGATAAAGCATCACTTAGCACACTCGCAATGTTGTTAGATGGCGAGTGGCATGAACAAGGAAAGATGGGTTGGTTTGGGATGTCGGATACGACAAGTGACTCCTTAAAAGAATACACAAAGTTTTTCAATAAGACGTTAGAAGAGTTGAAGGAAACACATCCTCATGCAACAGTAACGCTTGTGGACTGTCATATTTAAAAGAATTCCAGAAGAGTAGAAAAAATCTACTCTTTTTTATTTGCCGAAAACCGTTTTACACCCTCGTCCGTGCGACTTTTTAGACCTATTTTAGACCTAAAATCAACGGGCTGATACATTGTTCAGATTTAAGTAAAAACACGCTTAAAACCGTTCTCCCACACCTAACCCTCTTCTACATATTCTTGATATATGAGATGACGAAATAGAAGAGAGGTAAAACAGACATGCCATTCAAAAAGAAGCCAGCAGATACAAAAGAGTTGCTACAAAAATTAAGAGACTCTAATAAATGGAAGATGTACTACCAAAAATTAATCTTAGAAAGCAAGATGAAGAATGGTGGTTTTAAGACTCCTGAAGAGGCAAAAAAGCATATTGATAAATTAGTCTTAATGAAGTTTGACAGAAAAGACCCGTTTGCAGCCTTTGACGAGTTTTGGGAAAATCAGAAGAGGAAATAAATTATGGTTATTAGAGTAATTGCTTTAATTATATTCTTGTCTTTCTGGACACTTTTAGAACAACTTGTCAAGATACTTCAAAGCGATAATAAGAAACGACCTGCTAGAATGCAGAATAAGGATGCCATTCCTAAGGAAACGTTCTTTGAAGAAACAAAGGCTCTACATAAATATGCTTTTTCCAGAACACTGTGGCCTGAATTAAAATTAAATAAAAAGTTGTATATTGGTTTGTATATTCTTTTTATGCTACTAACACTCATTTTTGGTGATATTAAGGCATTGCTTGTGGCGGTTGTATTAAGTATTGCATGGAGTATTCTTTTACGTGTTTTATTAAAGCAAAAGCGAGATAATGAATTAAACATTATTAATAAGTTCTTGCAGTTCAAGAAGAAGTACATGGGCTTAATCGACCCAACTGTCACAATCAGAAATTACCAGTCAGAGTTCCAGATTAAATGGGATGATACCAATGAATATCCAGAAAGTATAAAATGGTTCATTTCACCAAGTTTTGAAAAGAAGAACAAAATCCAGTTTATGCAGTCATTGAGTGAAAACTTGGGTAAAGGTAAGTTCTTTTATGCACCTGATGAGGACTGGGAAGATGATATGCAGATTACAACAACCCGCAAATCTTTCGATAATCCTAAGTTAAATGAGTTTGTTGAAAACTGTATGCTCTTAAAGTCAAAGTGGATTGGTAAGGTATATCCTCAAACAGGTACATATACTTATGAATATGAATTTACAATAGACGGTTATGATAGTGGTGGCTATCCGAATAAGATTACATTAAAACTACCTATCGGTGTAGATAATTCAAATGAGATGGCTCTATTAAGTGCTTTTTCTAAAGAACTAGGAGCCGGTCGTCAGTGGGAGTTAAATCCATCAAACGGTTGGGATTTTATTAATCATAATCTACACTTAATCTTGCTTGACCCATTGCCAACAAAAGCACCATGGAGCAACGAGTATATTTTTAATCAAAATATCTCTCCTTACTATTTCCCTTTAGGACTATCGTCTAAGGGTGGTGTAGTAATTAAGAACCCAGAAACAGGAAAAGAAGAACGAGTTATCGGCTATGACCCTGTAGGTGAACAATGGAAACTGATGGGCAAACTGGGTATCAGAGAAACAGACATACAGCCTCCAAGTATGCTAAACGCCCCACAGGTTATCGGTGCAGGTAAAACAGGTGGTGGTAAATCTGTATTACTTAGAAATATTGAAAACGGCTGTCTATTGAGACCAGAAAATTGGCTATTAATGATTGTTGACTTAAAACGTGTAGAAGGTAGTAAGTTCTTAAAATTCGGTGTACCTGTTGGTACAACCTATGAGGATGCGGCCTCTATCTTAACTTATGCACAGAAGATAATGATGGATAGGTATGAAGAAATGGTCCAAAGAGATGTTGTAAACTATATGGACATACCTGAATCAGAGCGAACACAGGCAATCATGGTAATTGTAGACGAGGCGGGTGAGTTGTTGTCTCCTATCAAAGCAGGTAAAGAAGATGAACAAGGGCAAATGAACGCCCAATATCAAGCACAGTGCACCCAAGCGATTGAAAGTATTTATCGTCTAGGACGTGCCGCAATGGTGCACGTACAAGTATGGAGCCAGCGTGTCGCTTTAGACCAAGGTATCACTATGGCTATGCGTAATAATGCGAGTGCGAGAATGTGTGCTGGACCTCTTGACCCAACATTATCAACAATGGTATTCAACACCGGACTCGGGACCCTAGTACCTAGAAGCCCAAGAGGTCGCATAGGCCTTTCATTGAATGATGAGGAATTCATTGCCCAAGGTTTCTTCGCAGACGACTATTTTTTGAGAGATTATCTTGAAGAAAAATATGGTAAAGGCAATATTAATGTTTACAATAACCAGTCGATGGTGAAACTTGACGAGGTCATTCACTCAAAGAGTGATGATATTATCGAAGAGATGTCGGAAGACGAGTATGAAGAATTGCTAAGTCTTGCCAATGCAAAGTAAAAGAGTAGGTACATCAGCCTACTCTTATTTTTGTTGTTAAGTTGTTTGTACAAAACTGTGTCATCTGTATTACTTGCGTGGTAGATGAACAGTAGTAGGCATTCCTCAATGATATTAAGTCCACATGATAAAGTACTTATTTAAATCGGTGAGGTGTCAGGAAACACCTATTACCGTTGTGGTAAAACGTTTAGGACATATACCTCTTATCATACAAATACAGAGCAATCCAAGGCAGGTTGCTCTTTTTAAATACAAACATACTCTCGGGTGAATAGAACGTTCGGTAACGCCTAATCTGAAAGAAGGAAAGCCTATTCGCTTTCCTTCTTCTTGAACATATAAATACCTGCACCTGACATTACACTACCGAATAGCGTTGCTACGTATGCTAAGATACTATCACCAGTTGGTGGTGTACCACCTTCTTGTACAACGCTAGACTTAGTGTCGTTCACAGGTAAGTCTGGTTTGCTTTCCTCTGCAGGAGCATTTGGTTTGTTGTCTTCTGTTGGGTTGTTAGGCACCTCTGGCTCTGGTGTAGGATTTACAGGTGTCTCCTCAGCAGGGTTGCCAGGATTTACTGGGTGATTTGGTGTTTCTTCAACAGGTACATTTGGTTCCGGTGTTGGAGTTGGAACTACAGGTGTGTTATCTTCAACTGGATGCTCAGGTTCTGGTGTAGGATTTGGTGTTGGTGTAGGACTAACAGGTGTTTCACCATCTGTTGGGTTAGCAGGTGTTGTATCTTCATCATTGCCACCATTTACGTTACCAGAATTATCTCCAGGCACTTCAGGTTCTGGTGTAGGATTTGGTACAGCAGGTGTTTCTTCTGCTGGATTAGTTGGTGTTTCTGGTTGAGTTGGTGTTGGGTCAGTTGGTGTTACTGGTTGCTCTGGTTCAGGTGTAGGAGTAGGAGCAGGAGCAGTAACTTTCTTGTACACATGAACTGTGTCTCCATTTGCCTCGGTACGTGTTGTAACATATTCGTAACCATCAAATGTTTCTTTCTCATGTACACCATATTCTTTATTCTTTAATGTAGTGCCATCTTCTGTTACATACTGGGTATAATCAATACCTACATGTAATAGTCTATCCTTAGCGTCAACTGCACCACCTTCAACAAATGTAGCCATTCCCCAATCACGTACAAAGAACGCATCTTTCTGGATTGACGAAGTGCTAAATAGGTCCTTTAAGTCGTTGTAAATCACATCAGCATCATAATCTAAGTATCTACTACCTAAATCATCGCCAACTGTGAGATTAAATGTGCCAATTTTATTGCCGATTTCTCCCTGTGTAACTTCTACAATTTCGCCTTGCTTTAAATTTTCATCAATTTCGGCAATCGTATCGTAAGGAATTTCCTCATTGACAGTAGCAGTTATTTGCCAATAACCGGTTGCTCCTGAAGTAGCCATATCACCTAGACCCATAATGTCATGGGTAAAACGTGAATCCACTTCTTCAATCGGATAATCAAACACGTATCTATTAGGGTATGCAGTCTTATCAAAACGTTCCCCACCATCGTAATCAACTGGTAAAGTAACGTTATGTTCCGTAAACTCTGTACCATCATCTGTTACAAATGTTACCTGTTTTGCAAACATAAACTTGCCCATAGAATAATCTGGTCCATAAGGTTCAGCAGTTGATAAATCAAAAACTTCTAAATCTTGCCAATTTTTGATGTGTACTGTTTCTCCTGCATGGTCTCCATCATCTAATACAAAGTCATAGTCCTTATCTAACTTAGTCTTTGTTGAACGACTTTCAAACACAGAAGTAAAGTTGTTTCTACCCGGAAATGTATAATTGCTATGGCTCACGTTGTTTGTAAGTCCTAGACTTGTTCTTGCACCGTTTGTCGGTTGTGTTGCTAAAAAATCTGTTAATTTTTGGCTTTCTTCTGGCGTCAAATCTGCCTGTGCATGTGCCTTAACTGTATTACCGCACAATAACACAGATGACATCAGGAATGATGCGCCGACAGACGCCTTCTTAATCATATTTTTCTTTTTCATTGATTACCTCTTTCCTTTTAAAGTATATAATATATCATTTCTTGAATAATGGTAAGAAAAAGATTACTACACTATATAGTAACCTTTATTCGTCAGACACATTTACAGCGTAGTATTTACCGTTTACTCTGTCGAAGTTGATATCTAAGCCCTCAACTGTATTATCTGTTGTTAAGTCGTCCATGTCATGATAAGTAAAATCAATGGAGTACTCTGTATATTCAGGATTATCTCTATCCTCACTCTCGGTATTGACTGAACCATAGTCAGACTCTTCACCGTTATCTAACTTGTCTGCAATATCACTTTCGATTTTGTCAAAGTAAACAGAATAGAGTTTCTTATCTAATTCTGTTTTACTATCAGCAATAATAATACTATCTCCATTCTCGATGATGTTGTTGGCCGCGTCCTTAAACATTTCTTTATTACCACGTGTTGCGTAGTAAATCTCAACTAAGCCTTCATTTTCAAGGATTTCAATATCTTCTTTTGTGTATGTAGTACCAACGTCTTTGAGCAGGTCTTTTGCTTTTTGCAGAGTTTCATTGTAATTATCCACTTCTTGTTGGAATTGCTCGTCAGTCATACCGTCTAATTGGTGTAATACATGGTTACAATTACCACTGCCAGGTGTCTTAGCAGTACACCATGTTAGTTCACCTTTGTTGTTCAATGCTTTTACTTTTGGCATAAATCATATCCTCTCTTTCTATACATTATATCAAGAAGGTATTGCATTGTATAGTGGCTAGACATATACAATAAGGTATGTTAAAATTAAAGAGAGGTGATAGAAGATGTTAAGCCTATTAACAGAAAAAGATTTTAATGAGTATTTATGGAATACTGACTTTGGCGAGAAATTGGAATTAATCAGTGAAGAGAAAACAGAAATCACAAAACAATCTATTTATACTTTTAAACTTTCCAAATTAAAACATAATCACAGTATTGTTTTCACTGTCTATATGACATCTCAATTCAATGCAAATGAAGAAAACAATCTTGAATATAAAACATTTAAAGATAATAAAGAGATTGGTTTTAACGGAATCCGTCACTGTTCAAATTTTTCACAAACGGTTTCTGTCATGAAAGAGATTCAAAAAGCAGTAGAGACATTAGCAGAAGATTGCCATAGAATTATGAGCCGTATTGATTAAGTGAACTGCCCACCACCTAAAGGCAACAGGCTTACGTACTGCCGGCAGTACCTACCACACTAAGATTGGATAGATATATTAAACAGTATTGACTTTTTTTAATATTGTGCTATAATGAGTATATAAACAGAAAGGTTGTTAATATGACAAAGAAAACATTAAAAGCAGTATTAAAGTCGTTAAACAAGAAGTATGGCGATGTATTCCATTTAGGGCAGGTACAGAGTGGTGAAGAGATACAGGGAGAAATTGTTATGGAAGAGTTCGGTTACGAGGAAGACGAGGACGAGGACTCTGTATGCTTTGTGACTACAAATTTCATTGCATTAAAACTATTAATTCAACAGCATGGTGACTATTTCATGATAGCAAGGCTGAAACGAGAGTATGTAGATAGATACAATAACGGTCCTATAGAACCGGAAATTATTGCAAGAAGGTTATTAATATGTTCAAACGAAAAAGAATTGTTTAAGGCCATAGAGAAAGTCATTGACCAGAGTGATGTAATCACAGATGCTATCAGTGATTTCGATGAATTAGAGTGCGAATAAGGCACTCTTTTTATTCATGGTGTCACGCCACCTGTTGGTTTCTTGTATAATATAGATACAGGTGGTGTAAAAACTGATATATAACATATAGTATCAGTAGAAAGGATGAGTATGGTTCGTTTGATTAAAAAATTGTTTATAATCGGGATAGCATTGTTTCTAATTCATACCTATATAGGTACAATGACAATATACTATAATAACAATATGTACCCATCAGTAAAAGACGGCGACCTATGTGTTATTAAAAAGTATGACAAGCATACTCATCTAGAGGATGTTGTGTATTATCATGATAACTTTTATCGAGTAGTCGCAAGAGAAAATCAAGTAGTGGATATTACAGACAAAGGAATTTTAACAGTCGATGGCCAGCAACCAGTAAATGCAACTAATACATTGACACATAAATTAGAAAATAGCGACATTGTGTTTCCTTATACTGTACCACAAGGTGAGATATTTCTTTTGAATGATTATCGAGAAAAAACATCGGATAGTAGAGAGTTCAAGTCAGTAAAAGAAAAAGATATTACAGGCACCTTATTCTTTATTTTTAGACGTAGAGGTTTCTAATGCGTTTTAGAGTAATGTTGATTTGTTTATTGTTTTTAACACTAGCCATTCATACTAAGGCTGCCAATGTCTATGAGCCTATTCGTGGTGGCAAAATTGAAATAACATTGAATTTAGTAGATAGAGATAAGCATGAGGTTGCCATCTTTCAACAATCACATTTTGTCTTAGAAATTACAGAAGAGAAAAGTAGTCTTGGTTGTGGTGAATTAACGTTCTCTACACCGGTATCAAAAGAGTTGGTAGAAACAGGTAAGACTAAGGTTGTTGCAGATTTAAGTAAATTAACTTTTAAAGAGCCGGGTGTTTATCAATTCTCAATACACGGATTCTTCACAACCAGTAAGGATTTAGAACGAGATACGGTGTATTACCTGACAGATAATGAGTATGATTATTTAACCGTTTATGTGTCAGATAATAACGGTAAGTTAGAAATTTCGTCCTATATTCTAGGCGATGACGTGAAGTCTTTTGAATACTACGGAAAACTCGCAACAAACAAATTAACGATTCAGAAAATAGTAAAAGGTAATCAAGGAAGTGTTTTCCAGAAATTTAATGTAACAGTTAAGGTGAAAAATGCAATACCCAACTTTGTCTATAACCTTAGAGATGGACATACTCTTACAACAGACGCCAAAGGCTATGGAAGAGCGACTATTCCTCTAAGTCATAGAGATATTATCACACTTACAGACTTGCCTATAGGCTCATCATATGAGGTGTCAGAGGACTACCAAGATTATCAACAGAGTGTAAGTGGTAAACAATCGTACCTATTTAGATACCCTTACCAAGATATACATGTCGTGTTCACAAATAAAAAAGATGGTTTAATTCCAACTGGTATTATTTTAAACAATGGTTCTACACTACTACTAATTGGTAGTGGCATTGTAATATTAATCAGTGCGAAAAAGCACTCGGGAGAAAAGAAAAAGTAAATGAAAATTAAAAATTTAATTGGCAGTTTATCAGCCACAGCACTTGTGGCAGCCGGAGCAGTTGCACCAGTATTTGCAGCCGACGGTTATGACCCAGTTGCGGGTACAACAGCAACATTTGAAAAGTACTTTGTAATGGACAAAGACATTCAGGTACCTAATGCTACATTTAAGTTTACAGTAACAGCAGGTACAGCAGTAGCAGGAGACGCTACACACTCAAAAATCTTAGCAGGTGTAGGCACTCCAACGATTGCAGACGTTACATTCTCTGCAACAGACACAACCTCTGTCGTTAAGACAGGTAAGATTGGTGAGCATGGAGATAACTTACCAGCAAATAAGCAGTATGCTAAGAAAACAGCGACTATCGACTTTAGTTCATGCAACTTTACAGAACCAGGCGTATATCGTTATGTCGTTACAGAAACAGGTACAAACACAGGTGTAACAAACGACACAGTAAAGACACGTGTTATGGATGTATTTGTAATTGACAACAACGGTTCACTAGAAGTATCAAGTTATGTAATGCACAAGACAGTAGATGGTATTGAGTTAAAGGACACTGATGCCGCTTATGAGTTAGCAGATAAATCAGATGGTTTCGTAAACACTTATACATCAGCAGACTTAATCTTTGGTAAGGAAGTAACAGGTAACCAAGGTAATAAGAATAAAGACTTTACATTCACATTAAAACTTACAGGGGCAGCCCCTAACACAAAGTATTCTGTAGATTACAGTAAGGCTAGAGAAGATGCACAAGACACTCCAGCAACAGGTACTAAGACAGTTATTGAAACAGATGAACACGGTGCAGCCACTCGCACATTCAAGTTAAAAGATGGTGAGTACATTTCAGTTAAGGGTATTGCAGAAGGTGTCAAGTATGAATTAACTGAGGATGCACAAGATTATACATCAACAGCAGGTATCACACAGGAAGTAAACGGTACAGAGGCTTATGACGGTGGAACAGCAGGAACATTTGGTGAAACGTCTATTAAGACAGGTTTCACTAATAGTAAGTCAGGTGTTATTCCTACAGGTATCTTACTTGAAACAGCACCTTATGTAGCAGTAGTTCTTGCAGGTGGTGGAACAGCGTTCCTAGTATCTCGTAAGAAGAAAGAATCTGAATAAAATGAACGTTACCAAGAAACTGAAAGAGGTGGATAAAAAATATCCTCTAAAACGTGTAAATAAACTGATAGACAATTTAATCATGATAGTAGGTATTACATGTATGTTTCTTGGTACGTATTGCTTACTTGATAACTATAATGTCTATAATCAAGTAATAAGAACACAAAAACTAGGATTCAAGCCAGAGGTCACAGAGAGCAGTATTACATTCTCTGATGTACCTTTGGCGAAAGCCTGGTTGACAGTTCCAGATACACAGATTGACTACCCAGTTATGCAAGGTAAAGATAATCTTGAATACATCAACAAGGATTGTTTCGGAAAGTATTCATTATCAGGAAGCATCTTCGCAGACTTTCAAAATAAACCAGACTTCACAGATAAGTACAATTTACTTTATGGGCACCACATGGATAAAGGTCTAATGTTTGGTTCGCTTGACAATTGGAATGATGTAAACTTTTTCAAAAAACATGAAAATGGTTACTTGTTAACGAAAGATAAGGTTTACAAAATCAAGTTCATTAAAATCTTTGAAACGAAGGCAACAGATGAAAAAGTATTCTCTCTTGACATAAATAATGTAGATAGAGACTTAGACAATAACAAGAGATATATTGCATTGACAACATGCAAGGTAACAACAGATATAAACAGAACGGTTCTATTGGGAGAACTGACAGAGAGCAATGTTAAAGAATATAAAGAGTCTTTAAAGGAGTGAAATAAATGTATAAAATCATAAGGATAATGTGTGCATTGATAATATCTACATTGATTGTGATACCGGTTCATGCAGAGGAGACTAATACAGTAGAGTTTGAGTTTACCAAGGAAATAATAGACCATGATACTACGGTTGGTAGTAGTTTTGATGGAGATACGCAAACGAATCTTATTATGTCAGGCCTAGAACCAAATAAAGAGTATCAGGTAAATGTTAAAACCGCTGATGACTATAATGGGTATCAACCATATACAGCAGATGCTAACGGAATCTTAACTGTACCTCTATTTGGAGTTAATGAGGTCAAATCACAGAATGTTATAATTAAAGGTGTTAGTCAATTAAACTATTCGATTGATTACACACAGTATATACATCCTAATACTAGGCATCAGTCAGACATTGATGTGTACCATAATGGCACCTTAGTAGGGACGACAGTGGCCAAACGTAATCAGGGTGTTAAAACAGGTACATATACGGTAAATGCTGGTTCAAAAGAAAAGATAGTGTTAAGAGATAATATGTATCAGGCGTTCACAACAGCGATATTTGGTGGTGTCGATGGTGTTGGAGACCCAAACCAGTCATTTCAATATACAGTGCATATCACAGGTTTAGACCCAGAAGATACTGTATTTTTCCATTATATGGATGCACCTACAGACGACAACCCAGAAGTTCACGCAACGAACAATGAAGTTGTGTATGATGTTGAATTGGGCGGTTCTTCTCATGCTGGAGTTTATGTATATTCAGTACCGTGGTATGCAAAAGTCAGTATTACACAAAAGGCTAATAATCTAGGCTATTTACCAAATTATCAGACTGATACAGAAGCGAGTAGTAACATAGTTCCAGATATTGCACTCACAACTCCAGAATTTGGTCATCAAGGTGATGGTTCAGGAGATTTGACTGTTATGTTTGGGAACACAAAGGTTCAAACAGTTACTATAAGCAAGACTGTTGAAGGAAATCAAGGTAATCGTCATAAGCAATTTGATTTTAATGCAAAATTGACTGACAATAATGATACAGAATATACAGGACCAGTATCTATCGCAAAACACGATGGTACAGTAGAGCAGTTATCACCAGATGGGAACCATGTCTACAAATTTAAGTTACAACATGGGGACACTGTAAAATTATTTGGTTTTGACAAAGTTATTAAAAATATTACAATTACAGAGGAAGATAATGACTACCAAACAAAGGTATCACATGACAGCGAACAGCCAGTAGATGGAAAATCAGTAACAGTAGATATTGAGAATGCGAACGCAAATATTCGATATATAAATAGTAAATCATTGATTGTACCAACAGGAATCAGTTTACCAGTTGGTGGAGCATTATTTGTTATTATTGGTATTGGAATTATTTTCATTTCTAAAAAGCATAAGCAAGTTGTATAATATAATAGAGGGAACACATATGAAAAAAATTTATAAATTATTTATCGCAATGTTTTGTATGGCAATTGGATTATCACCAGTTATTGCTTATGCAGAAGAGACGACCACAGTAGAAGTTACTATTGATTCAGATTATGATAATGTGATTGTCGAGTCAGAAAGTGGTAAAGAAAATGTTAATACTAAAAATCTTATATTAACTTTTTCAGATGTTGGAGAGTACGAGTATAAGATTTACACAAATGAAGATTTAGAGAATGTTTATACATTAAAAGTATTGGTTGGTAGAAATGATAATAACAAATTGTATACAGAAACAGTACTGTATAATAATAAAAATAAAGATGTAAAACTTGATAAAATAGAGTTTAAAAAGAAAACCACTCCAGAAGAGCCAAAACAAGAAGAGCCTAAGAAGGTAGAAGAGCATAAAAAAGGCGAAGATATTGCAACAGGTGTAT